>Ga0187892_10000463_pt1 | contig 105360 bp, 107 predicted proteins | sample MA1701073metaG_FD_139345 | JGI IMG/M metagenome (GOLD analysis project Ga0187892, IMG submission 139345) | Bio-ooze microbial communities from a basaltic lava cave in the Kipuka Kanohina Cave System on the Island of Hawaii, USA - MA170107-3 metaG ... | reverse complement strand
CGCTCAAATGGGGCCACGAGATCGATGGTGGTCGGCTTCGGCGATCCGCGCGAGCGCACGGTCCCGCGGGGAGAGCCCCCACCCCACCCGGCGCGGTGAGTCAACGGACTTTCGACTCGGGACAGTAGCATGAACGCGCTGGTGATGGCTCGGGCTGGTTTGGCGGGGTATCCACGTCGCGCCTTCTTTTCGCGAGATGCCCAACACGTGAAGACGTTCAGGTCCATGCGTCGGTGGCTCGCTGACGTCGCGGCCGCGGCAGCCGCGCTCGCCGGCATCGCGGCGTGGGCAGGCCTCCTCCTGCTGATCGCGTGCAGATAAAGACCCCGTGGCGGGATCCAGTGGGCTCTGGGCGGCGTGGTAGAATTTCGCGCCGTGATTGCCGCTCTCTCGCCGCCTGCCCGCATGTCGCGCGAATGACCGTCCAGCGCGCTCCGACCGGGGTTCCAGGGCTCGACGAGATGCTTGGCGGGGGACTCCTGCCGGGTACGCTCACGGTCGTCTATGGCGCGACCGGAATCGGCAAGACCCACCTTGGCCTGACGGTGGCTGATCAGGGTCGTGCGGCGGATGGACGGCGCGGGCTGATCTTCGACATGAACGGCCGCGGCGATTCCCAGCAGCATGCGGAGTACACCGCCCGGCTCTTCGGCTGGGCCCTCGCGCCATGGTCGCACACGGTGACGCCGATGGCCGATCCCTATCCGCCGCAGTCGGCCATGGAATCCTACTATTCGAACGCGTTCGCGTGGGTCGGCCGGACGCGCGACTTCCAGGTCCAGACGCCCGACGGTCTCGAGTTCGACTGGAGCTGGAAGGCTGCCTACAACCACGCGCTGTATACCGTCCGGCCGTTCATGTACTTCCACTTCGCCGCGGGCTCGCGTCGGGTCGTGGTCGACGGGGTCGAGCCGATGGACGCCCCGGCCGACTCGATCCAGTTCTTCCTCTTCGACGAGCTCTACCGGAAGGTGCTCCACCGCGACGCGGAGACTCTCGGCATTGAGATCTGCCTGCCGGTCTGGAAGCACCGGGAGTTCATCGACGCGCACGTCTACGACCACCGCGCGATCACCACGGTACTGCTCGTGACGACCGAGGAGACCCGGCTGGAGGACTTGCTGGCGCGGAAGGTGGCGGCGGGCGACCTCGGTGCTACCGCGAACACGGTGCTCGTCATGGGGAGCGAGCGGGTGGGTCATCGTCTGGCCCGGATGCTCGCGGTCGTCAAGCATCGCGGCAGCGCCAAGTCCGACGACATCGTCGAGTATCGCATCACCGAGACGGGGTTCAAGCTGACCTGACTCCTGGACACGCGACCGAGGGCCAAGGTTCGTGGAGGCGGGGGCGGGCGACCGCCAGGGCACCCGCCCCCGAAAGCCTGGAGCGACGCCGGGACCGGAGCTTCCGTCGAGTACCCGGCCGTCGCGTGAGATCTGCCCGTGGCGCGCTCGCGTTCGTCGACGAGGTCGGGTGCTGCTCGACCTTCTATCGGTTCCCTGAGGGACTGCCCTGTCTGTGGGAGGCCGTCGCGGGCCGGCTGGCCCCTCGCTGGCCGCGGCACTCGCATCACGACCGCGGGATCGGGCTGACGTGGGAGTTCAAGGACACGCTTCCCGCCCGCCGGCAGGTGTACTACGGCAAGCTCCTCAAGGCGCGTCCCGTCCTCGTGGCGCTCGACCTGTTCCCCGCGTTCTACCGGCTTGTCCGCGGACGGGACAGATCCGCCGACTACCTCCGCGAGTATCGTGCCGGCCGGCTCTCCCATACCGCCAGGCGGCTCATGGACGCCCTCGTCGCCGAGCATCCGCAGTACACCCGCGAGCTTCGTGCCAGCGCGTTCATGCTCGAACCCGGCAAGACACGCGAATTCGAGCGAGCGATGGCGGAGCTGCAGCACCAGCTCTGGGTCGTGAAGACGCAGGAGCGCTACGAGCCAACGTTCTCCTACCGGTGGGATCTCCTCGATGCCTGGCTCCCCGACGAGGTCAAGCAGGCCCGGGCGATGTCTCGGCCGGACGCGATCGACCGCGTACTCGACCGGTACCTCGCGGCCGCCGTCTACTCGACCGAAGGACTCCTCGTCCGGCTCTTCGGCCTTTCTCGAGCCGAGGTCGTCGCTTCCATCACTCGTCTGGCGAGTCGCGGAAGTGTGCGAGCGGGATGCACGGTCCGCGGCTGGGCCGGCCACTGGCTGATCGCCGAGCCGGCACCGGCGAGAGGACGGACCGCCACATAGGCTGAGTCGCCCCACGCCCAATCGGCCCGAGGGGTGAAGTGGGGCGTCACGCAGGCCTCCCCGTGGGCGTGGCACAGGCCCGCGGTGCCCACACCTGACCGCCGTGGGCGTGGCGGAAGCTGCCCACACCTGATCGCCCTGGGCGAGGCTGAAGCGCGGGCCCCAGACCTGATCGACTCGGGCGCAGCGTGAGCCCCGCGCGCCCACCCCTGATCGATCCGGGCGTGGCGTGAGCTCGGTGCGCACATCTGATCGACGACAGCTCGGGCGCCCGCGCCTATGATGACATCCGTGACCCAGGTCTCGCTGAGCCAATTCGCCGCGTCCCGGCTGAGCGTGCTGCGCGCCGTCCTCGCGTGCGCGCGGGGCGAGCCGGTCTACCTCGTCGGCGGCGGGATTCGGGATGTGCTGCTGGGACGTCCAGCGGTCGATCTGGATATGGCCACACCGTCGGGCGCCATTGCGCTCGCGCGGCGTCTGGCGGAAGCGACCCGCGGAACGTTCGTGGAGCTCGATCGCGACCGGGGCATCGCGCGGGTTCTTCTGCCGATCGAACGCCCCGCCCTCCAGCTCGACGTGGGCGATTTCCGCGGGCCGACGCTGGTAGACGACCTCCATGGCCGGGACTTCACGGTCGACGCCCTCGCGGTCCGGCTCGACGAGCTGCTGCAGCTCGGTTCGGCGCCGATCATCGACCCGTCCGGCGGATTGAAGGATCTCGCCGGGCGCCGCCTGCGCTTGGCCGGGCCCGGGGTGATCGAGCATGACCCGCTGCGCGCCCTCAGGGGGCTCAGGCTCGAGACCCAGCTCGGCTTCCGTCTCGACCCCGGAGCCGCGCGGATCATCCGTCAGGTCGCGCCGGCGCTGGCGCACGTTGCGGTGGAGCGGGTGAGTCAGGAACTGATCGCGGTCCTGTGCGCGCCTCACAGCGCGACCGGGCTCAGGCGCGCGGATCGCCTGGGCGTGCTGCCCGTGATCCTCCCCGAGATCACGCCGATGCGCGGTGTCAGCCAGCCCGCGCCCCACCGGTTCGACGTGCTCGAGCACTCGCTCCGGGCGGTCGCGGCCACTGATCGACTGCTCGCGGAAGCTGAGCCCCGCCTTCCCGGCGGAGACCTCCTGGTGGCCCACCTCGCGGAGGAGCTTGGCGCGGGTGTGAGCCGCCGCGAGGTGCTGAAGCTCGGCGCGCTACTGCACGACGTGGCCAAGCCCGAGACGCGGTCGCTGGTCGACGGACGGATCCGGTTCTTCGGCCACGATCACGTGGGCGCCGAGCGCGCGCGGGCCGTGGGCGAGCGGCTCCGGCTGCCCGCGCGGGCGGTGCGATTGCTCGAGTTGCTGGTACGCCATCACCTGCGCGTGATGCATCTCGAGCAGGCTGGCGCCGTCACTCGCCGCGCCCGCTACCGGTTCTTCCGGGACCTCGGCGATGCCGCCAAGGATCTCCTGCTGCTGAGCCTCGCGGACGCCGCCGCTCTGAACGGGTCGTCGCCGTTCGCGGTCTGGCGGCAGTCGACGCTCGTCCGTGACCTGATGGCCGGACTCGGGGAGGAGCGCGCCGTCTCGGCCGCGCCCCCGCTGCTCCGAGGGGACGCCGTCATGGCCGCGCTCGGTCTCCAGCCTGGACCCGAGATCGGGCGACTGCTCGCGCAGGCGCGGGAAGCTCAGGACCTGGGCCTGGTGGCGACTCGCGACGAAGCGCTGGCGTACCTCCGGCGAGAGCGGCCGCTGCCGCCGGCCCCGGTCGGTGGTATGCTTGCGCCCGAGGAGCGGCCGTAATTCAGTGGCAGAATGCCAGCTTCCCAAGCTGGACGTCGCCGGTTCGAATCCGGTCGGCCGCTCCAAAACAGCAAGGGTTACGGGGGAACCCGTAACCCCTTGCTGTGTCGAGTGGAACCAACACCGCTTCCCTCACCGCGAGCCTCTCGCGGCATTCGCTCCGCCCCGACCTCGCAAGTTCGGAATGGAACCAACAAGTGGAAGACGGGCCGCCCACCGTTAGGCTTTGTGTAGTGCACTCGCCAAGCCGGAAGATGCCGCGGCTCATCATGTTCCGGATGGCTTTCTCTCTCTGAAAGAGAGAGTTTGGAGCCGCGGCCCACTGATCCAGGACTATTTCGTCAGCGAGGTCGCATACGGCACGTTCCAGCGGAATTTCGCCCTTCCTGAGGGCGTCGACGCTACCCAAGTGGAGGCGAAGTACGCGAAGGGCATGCTCGAGGTGAGGGTCCCCGCGCCGCAAGCCGCGACGGCCAGGACGATCGAAGTCAAGGCCGCGTGATCGAGGCCGGCCGGGACGGTGGCTGTGCCGGTGTCGACCGGCGGGAGGTGGGACTCGAGTTGCTGGGCAAAGAAGTCGAGTTCCGGCGGGCTGCATTCTACGAGGAGGACCTCGACCGCGCCGTGGACGGCGGCGGGTCGGACGCCGGCCACGCTCAGAACGCGCACCGCCAAGTCGTCGGCGGTCATCCCGAGGGCAGCCGCACGGATCACCGTATCTTGCAGGAAACGCTCGCGGAGATGCGGGGAGGGGCGGGCGGGCGGCAGCGAGGCCACGAACACGCCCTTCCCCCGCCGAGCCTCCACGTACCCGCTCCGCTTGAGATCCTCGATGACGCGGGCGACCGTATTCGGATTGATGCCGAGGAACCCGGCCAGCTCCCGGATGCTGGGCAGCGCCTGGTTCTGGGGGACGCCGCCGCTCTCGATGACGTGCTTGAGCTGCTCCGTCAGTTGCCGGCGGATCGGGATCGGGCTCTGCGCGTCTACCTGCAGGTTCATCGCGATCCTCATACTGTACGACCGCGATAGTACACTAGATCTAAATTGTCACGGTGTACTATTTTAGTGATACAGTGGGCCCCTGAACCGACGAGACCCGTCACTCCACCTGGAAGAGGGAGGCACCGCACTATGGCTCAGGCAACCACCCGCGCGATGGCTCAGGCAACCCCGGCGACGCTGCGCCCGCTCCATGACCGCGTGCTCGTCAAGCGCCTCGACGAGCAGGACGAGCGGCACGGCAACATCATCATTCCCGACACCGCCAAGGAGAAGCCGCAGGAGGGCAAAGTGATCGCGGTCGGGACCGGCAAGATGACCGAGGACGGCAAGAACATGCCCCTCGCGCTCAAGCGAGGCGACCGGATCCTCTTCGGCAAGTATTCCGGCAGCGAGGTCAAGCTGGACGGCGAGGAGTACCTCATCATGAAGGAGGAGGACGTCCTCGGCATTTTGGGCTCGTGAACGAGCGGCTCCACCGCGATCAACCATTCATGCACACTCGGGAGGAACGTATCCATGCCTAAACAGCTCCTGTTCCACGAGGAAGCCCGTGCCGCGCTCTTGCGCGGGGTCAACATCATGTCGCACGCCGTCAAGGTCACCCTGGGGCCGAAGGGGCGGAACGTCGTGATCGCCAAGAAGTTCGGCAGCCCCACCATCACCAAGGACGGGGTGACGGTGGCGAAAGAAGTCGCGCTGAAAGACCCCAGCCAGAATTTGGGGGCCCAGATGATCAAGGAGGTCGCCGCCAAGACCTCGGACGTGGCGGGCGATGGGACGACCACCGCGACCGTGCTCGCCCAGGCGATGTTCCGCGAGGGGCTCAAGAACGTGACGGCGGGCGCGAACCCGATGGGCCTGAAGCGGGGGATCGAGCAGGCGGTCGACACGGTGGTCGAGGAGCTGAAGCATATGTCCACGGCCACCAAGGACCGGAAGGAGATCGCCCAGGTCGCCACGATCGCCGCCAACAATGACAAGGCGGTCGGCAACTTGATCGCCGAGGCCATGGAGAAGGTCGGCAAGGACGGCGTCATCACGGTGGAAGAGGCCAAGGCGATGGAGACCACCCTCGAGGTGGTCGAGGGGATGCAGTTCGACCGCGGTTCTGGAAGTTGACCCCGAGCGCGCCGGGCTGGTCTTGGCAGGGGGACTCGCGGTAGGCTCTGAGGCGTGAACGGTATCCACGATCTCGGCGGCATGCATGGGTTCGGTCCGGTCGAGCGCGCGGCGAACGAGCCGGTGTTTCACGCGGAGTGGGAGCGTCGGGTGTTCGCCATCACGCGCGCGGCGCGGACCCATGGCATCTACAACATCGACGAGTCGCGGCGAGCCATCGAGCAAATGGAGCCGGCGCGGTACCTCGCCGCCAGCTACTATGAGCGCTGGCTGGCATCCGCGGTGACCAACCTCATCGAAAAGGGCGTTATCACGCGTCCCGAGCTCGAGGCCAGGATGACGTTCCTGGCCGGGAGGCCGGACGAAGCAGCGCATGGGGAGGGGCCAGCGTCCAGCCAGGACGTGCCAGAGCTGGCCGAGCGGGTGCTGGCGGCGCTCCGAGGTCAGCCGAACTTCCGCCGTGCGGGCGCCGCACCGAAGTTCTCGGCGGGTGACCGAGTACTGACGCGCAACGTGCATCCCAGGAATCACACGCGGCTCCCGCGGTACGCTCGGGGCAAGCTCGGCGTGATCCATGCCGTCCACGGGTCGTTCGTGTTCCCGGACACGAATGCTCACGGCCTCGGAGAAATCCCGCACCCCCTGTACACGGTCCGGTTCGACGCGCGCGTACTGTGGTCCAGCTCCGCCGAGGCGGGACACGAGTCGGTCTTCCTCGATCTGTGGGAGAACTATCTGTTGCCGGCGCCCGAAGGAGCCACGCTATGAGCGGCCATCACGCCGACGAGCATCATCATCGCGAGCCCGAGGACCCACTGTCGCTCCGCGCGCGGGCGCTCGAGTCGCTCCTGGTCGAGAAGGGGCTCCTGAGCAGCGACGTCGTCGACCGAGTCGTGAGCCTCTACGAGAAGGATATCGGGCCGCACTACGGTGCGAAGGTCGTCGCGCGCGCCTGGGTAGACCCCGGGTACCGGCGCCGGCTGCTGGCGGACGGCGTCGCCGCGATCGGCGAGCTGGGGTTCGGCGGTGTCGACCTCATGGTGGTCGAGAACACGCCGGCGGTCCACAATCTGGTGGTGTGCACGCTCTGCTCCTGCTACCCGCACACCCTGCTGGGGCTTCCCCCCGTCTGGTACAAGTCGCCGCCCTACCGGTCGCGAGCGGTCATCGAGCCGCGCGCCGTCCTCCGAGAGTTCGGTCTCGAGTTGCCCGACTCCGTCGACATCCGAGTGTGGGACTCGAGCGCCGAACTGCGTTACATGGTCCTTCCCCTTCGCCCGCCGGGAACGGAAGGGCTGGCCGAGGAGGCTCTGGCGGCGCTGGTCACGCGTGACGCGATGATCGGCGTGGCCGTGGTGGAGCCGCCGGCAATGGCGGAGGCGGGACGCTGACCGTGCCCCCGGACGGCTCGATCACCGGACCCCTCGCCGAAGCCGGGGCCCGCGGACCCGACCCGGACCCCGACGCCATCGACCAGAGGCCGGACCGTCAGATCGCCGACATGGCCGGCCCCTCGGCGCTCCCGCGCAGGAACGGGGAGCTGGTCTTCGAGTCCGTGTGGGCGGCGCGCGTCTTCGGGATGACCGTCGGTCTCAATCAGTCGCAGCGATTCCACTGGAACGAGTTTCGGGACCGGCTGATTGCGGAGATCGGGGCAGCCGAGCGCGAGGAACGCGATTTTAGCTACTACGCGCGCTGGTTTGCGGCGTTCGAGCGGGTGCTCACGGACAAAGGCCTGGTGAGCTCGGCGGAGCTTGAAGCGCGCACGGCCGAGTTCGCCCGCGGCCTCCGCGACGACGTGTTCTGAGACCCGCTCTCTCTGGTCTACTGAGCCCGTGGCCGCGCCCGGCGGTCCACCCTCTCAACCGGACGTCCCCAACGAAACGGACGCGCCAGGCCGAAACTGACGCCCCCGGTGCAGAGCGGGTGGTGTGATTAGCGGTTTGCGGAAACCTGGCTGATCGTCATCGCCCACGGGTGGGCCTGTAGCAGCGCTCGCGGCCGCCCCGGACCGCAGCGAGGAGGCCATCGACCTCGCCACACCATCCCACGTCGGAGTGGCCTCCTGGACGCAGGTTCCGGCCGCTTTCGCCCTTGACAAAGCCGGAGCGCCCGAATAGCATGCGCCGCGAAACTCCCGCATTCCCGCGAGCCTATGGTTTGAACAACGCGTTCCCGAGCAGCGGGAAGCCCGCTCTTTCTGGTCGCCCGACGCTCCGTTCTCAGGGTGCTGGTGCCCGACCAAGTCATGAGGAAAGGGGGGATGTCAAGGTGGCGATGCGGCGGTCGCTCGACCGCCACCCGTTGACGGTTGGTCAACCGTCCCTGCGCGCTGGCAGGGACACGGAAGCGATGCACCATCGCTAGGGAGGACATCGAATGTCCCGGAAACCCGTTTCACTCGCGCTCGCGGTGAGCGTGATGCTGGGCCTGGCTCTCGGCCTGGCGCCGGCAGTGCTGGCCCAGGGCGTCGACGAGCTCGGCGCGGTCCAGCACCAGAATCACGTCACCGACGACATGCTCCTGAACGCCGACAAGGATCCGAACAACTGGATGCACTACGGGCGGGATTACCAGACCACACGGTACAGCCCGCTGACGCAGGTCAACGCCGACAACGTCAAGAAGCTAGTGCCCAAGTGGAACCTGTCCTTCGGCGTCCTGGAGGGACAGAACAGCCAGGCGGTGGTGGTGAACGGCGTGGTGTACGTGACCTCGTCGTTCAACCGCGCGTGGGCCGTGGATGGGGTGAGCGGCAAGGTGCTCTGGAAGTACGAGCGGGAGCTGCCGGGTGACGTCTACCCGCACCTCTGCTGCGACGTCAACAACCGGGGTCTCACGCCGTACAAGGACAAGGTGTACCTCGCCACGCTCGACGCCCACGTGGTCGCGCTGAACAATGCCACGGGTAAGGTCGTGTGGGACAAGCAGGCCGGCGACTACACCTACTCCGAGAGCTTCACGCTGATGCCGATGGCGCTCCGCGGCAAGATCATCATCGGCACCGCCGGAGCCGAGTACGGTGTGCGCGGCTGGATCGCGGCGCTCGACGCCGAGACCGGCAACCAGGTGTGGAAGACGTACACCATCCCTGGACCCGGCGAGCCGGGCAATGACACGTGGGGCGGCGACTCCTGGAAGTACGGCGGCGGGTCGGCGTGGATCACCGGCGCGTACGACAAGGAGAACAACACGCTCTACTGGCCGGTCGGCAACCCCGGTCCGGACTTCGACCGGCACGTGCGCCCCGGCGACAACCTCTACAGCAACACCACGCTCGCGCTCGAGCCGGACACCGGGAAGATCAAGTTCCACTTCCAGTACACGCCGAACGATCCGTACGATTACGACGGCGTCAACGAGGTGATCCTGGTCGACCTCGACGGCAAGAAGGTGTGGCTGCACGGGGACCGCAACGGTCACCTCTACTCGATCGACCGGACCAACGGCAAGTGCAACTGGGTGGTGCCGCTCGGGCGCGTCAACTGGGTGAAGTCGTGGGGTCCGAACTGCCGGCCGATCTTCAACTGGCCGGAGAAGGATGTCGTCTACGACAAGCCGACGCGTGATATCGCGCCCACGCTCGACGGCGGCAAGGAGTGGCATCCCATGGCCTACAGCCACCGGACGAAGATGGTCTACGTCCCGGTGTACGACTTCTCCATGGACCTGCAGGCCAAGAAGATGGAGTGGAAACGCGGTGAGTGGTACCTGGGCGCCAAGGTCATCCGGCTGAACCCCGGGAGCGGTGCGGTCAAGGCGTTCCACGCGGCGACCGGGCAGCTCGCCTGGACTCGGCCGCAGAGCACGCCGGCTACCGGCGGCCTCCTGGCCACGGCGGGCGGGCTGGTCTTCTTCGGTGACCCGGACGGGATGTTCTGGGCCGTGAAGGACGACACCGGCGAGGCGCTGTGGAGTTACAATGTCGGCACCGGGGTCCACGGCAACCCAACCGCCTGGACGGCCGGGGGCAACCAGTACGTCGCGATCGTCGTGGGGGCGGGCGGTGGTGGTCTGTGGCCGCTTTACTACAGCGAGTGGATGAAGAAGCACTCCAAGGGTGGAGGCCTCTTCGTCTTCGGGCTCGGCAGCTAGCGCTCGAGGAACGCGAAGCGGAAGGGGGGCGGCCAGACCGCCCCCCTTTTCTGTGAGAAGGGAGTGACCGTGAAGCGAGCACCGTTTGCGCTGACTTTCGCTCTGACCTTCGCTCTGACCATGGTGGCGCTGGCCGTGATGGTCCCGCTCAGGCCTCACGCGGAGGAGCCGGATGCGCTGAGCCGCGCGAAGGCGAAGGGGGGCCTCACCGCGTGCGTGGATCCGTTCAACTTCCCCTTCTCCGCCAACGATTCGGAGCCCCCGGGGTTCGACGTCGAGATCGCGCGGGCCCTCGCCCAGCGAGCGGGGCTGCGGGCCCAGCTGTACTGGGCGGATACGGGGACGCGAGGGGGACTCGGGCGGGCGCTCCGGCAGTCGATCCTGGCCAGCAAGTGCGATTTCTTCATGGGGATCGGCGTCGACGACGAGGAAGAGCTCAAGGAGAAGAAGCTCGTCCTGACCCGCCCCTACCTCGGCCTGGGGTACATCCTGCTGGTTCAGGGCACGGCGGCCGGCGCGACGAAGCTCGCGGACCTCAAGAACACCAAGATCGCAGTACCCATGTCCACGCCCGTGGATGCCTTCCTCTTTGACAACAAATATGACCGGGCCCTCTATCGCTGGAACCGGGAGATCATGAAGGCGATGGCGCAGGGCGAGATCGACGCCGGGATGGTGTGGTCGCCCAGCGTGGCGGTTGGGCGGCGGGAGCACCCGAACGGCAAGTTCAACCCCATCCCGGGCTACAAGCCAGAGCCCGGCCTGCGCTGGAACCTGGCCATCGCCGTTCCCGATTCCGAGCCCGCGATGAAGCAACTGCTGGACGACTCGATCGACGCCCTCCTGAAGAGCGGCGAGATCCAGAAGATCGTCGAACGCTACAACTTCCCGTACTACCCGCCGTTCCAGTGAGGAGCCAATTCACCATGCGCGTTGCACAATTTCGTGTGATCGCCTGGCCGGTCGCGCTTGGGTTGCTCGTGCTGGGCAGCGGGCTCGGGTCGTGCTGGCCGGCCCCGGCGCTGGCCCAGGAGCCCCGGCCCGATATCAGGAACCCCTTCGAGGGCAACCCGATTGCCATCGAGCAGGGCGGGGCGCGTTATTCCGAGCGCTGCGGCTTCTGTCACGGAACGCGGGGGGTTGGCGCGAAGGGACCGAGCCTCGTGTCGGGGAAGTGGAAGTTCGGGGGACGGAACGTCGATCTCTTCGCGACGATCGCCGCCGGCCGACCCGGGACCCAGATGGGCGCGTTTGCGTCCAGCCTCACGGGCGAGGAGATCTGGCAGATCATTGCCTTCTTGCGGGACGAGCACGAGAAGCGCAGCGCTCAGGCCACCGACCAGCCCACGCAGTGATGGCACGGTTCGGCCAGACGGGCCGAGTTTCGAGCGCGGGCTTGCCCGCGCAATCCTTTCTGGGGGAGGATCGGAGGGGGTCGTCGAGGCCCCTCCCGACTGGTTAGCGTGATGCGCGTCCGCGTGCTCGGCGCCGGGGCGGGAGGGGGTTTCCCGCAGTGGAATTGTGGCTGTCCCAACTGCCGGGGGGTGCGGGAGGGGCGGATCAGGGCGTTCGCCCGGACCCAGGACTCCGTGGCGGTGAGCGCGGACGGCGAGCGCTGGTTTCTCCTGAACGCATCACCCGAGATCCGGAAGCAGATCGAGGATTTTCCCGCGCTTCACCCGAAAGCGCCGCGCCACACGCCAATCCAGGCGATCGTACTGACGAACGGCGACCTCGACCATTGCCTCGGAATCTTTTCGCTCCGGGAGTCGCATCCGATCTGCATCTACGCGACGGACCGGGTGCGCCGCGGCCTCGTCGACGGCAACGTCGTCTACCGTACGCTCCAGCGCTTCCCCGGGCAGGTTACCTGGCGCCGGCTCGAGACGGGCCGGGAGCAAGAGCTCGTGGAGAGCGACGGCTCACCGAGCGGGCTCACGATCGAGGCCGTGCCGGCGCCAGGCAAGCTTCCGGTGCACCTCGAAGGGCTCATGTCGCCCGATCCGGAGGACAACGTCGGCCTGAGGATTCGCGACACGCGGGGCGGGGGAGTCCTCGGCTACTTCTCGGCCATCGGCCGGCTGGACGACCCGATTCGCGCGGCGCTCAAGGGCACCGACTGCGTGCTCTTCGACGGCACGTTCTGGTCGAACGAAGAGCTGTCGGGCCCCGGCCTCATGAAGAAGACCGCCGAGGATCTCGCGCATCTCCCTATCGGTGGAGATGGGGGAAGCCTCCGGGAGTTGGCGCGACTCGATGGAGCGCGTCGGATCTACGTCCACATCAACAACACCAATCCCATCCTCGTCGAGGATTCGCCGGAGCGCGAGGCCGTGGAGGCCGCGGGGTGCGAGGTGGCCCACGATGGCCTCGAGGTCGCTCTCTGAAGTACCTCGCGAGGGGTCCTTGGCAGCCCCCCTCCAGAACCTCCGCGAGATGGGATCGCGAGGCGATCGGCACGTCGAGCCGGAGCGCCGATGCCGAGATCGGCCCTTGAACGGTTGTTGGCCTGAAAGGCTCCGTTGAGACTGGTGCTGGGTGCGCCATATCCCTCACTGCGCGAAGGCCCGCAGACCTTGCGAGCCGGCTATGCGTTAAAAGTCAGCTACTTGGACACTGAGTGGGCATGGCATTCAACGTGCTCCAGCTCGGCTGGCTGGACAACGACGCCTGCGGAGGAGGTGACGCAAATGGTGTGGACGACCCCCGAGTTCGTCGAGGTCAAGATGGACGCCGAGATCAACTCGTATCAGGACGACTTCGCGGGTATCTAGAGGCTTGTCGGCGAACCCTCGAAGGCAAAGACTCGCTTCATACTGCCCTTCCCCGGCTCGATCCGGGTGAAGGGCTGTGGTGTCTCAGCTGGGAGCGCCACCTGATGAGAAGTGACCGATGACCGCGCCCACACCGGCGCTCTCGCGCGACGCCTTCATCGACTGGCTCAAGCGGGAAGGGGCCAGCCGTTATCACGACCACCATCGCTTCCATGTCCTCATGCACGAGGGCAAGCTGACCCGCGCCCAGCTCCAGCAGTGGGTCCTGAACCGGTACTACTACCAGACTCGGATCCCTATCAAGGACTCGGTCATCATGTCGAAGTCGGACGACCCGAGCTTCCGCCGGATGTGGATCCACCGGATCGTCGATCACGACGGCGAGAAGGACGGTGAGGGCGGTCTCTCGCTCTGGGTGCACCTGGCTGACGGGGTCGGGCTCGATGTCGAAGAGGTGCGAAGCTGCCGGTCCGTTCTTCCGGGGGTTCGATTCGCGTGTGACAACTACGTCCAGTTCGTCAAGGACCAGAGCCTGCTCGAGGCCGTGGCGTCCTCTCTGACCGAGGCCTTCGCGCCGGACATCATGACGAAGCGGATTCTCGCCTGGGAGCAGCACTACCCGTGGGTCAGCTCCGACATGTTGGGGTATTTCCGGTCGCGAGTGCCCCGTGCGCGCCGGGACTCCGAGGAGGCGATCAGCTGGGTCGCGGAGCGCGCGACCACGTACGACCTCCAGGAGCGCTGCGTCAAGGCGCTGATCCGCAAGACCGAGATCCTGTGGCACTTGCTCGACTCCGTGTACGCGGCCTACGTGGAGCCGGGATGGGGGCGGGAGGGCGGCCGGGCGTGATCTCGACCGAGGCCCGTCCGAAGTTGGCGTCCAAGGTCCGACTTCGCTACGATCGGCGGGGCGAGCGCTACATGCTGCTCTGGCCCGAGCGCGGCATGGTGCTGAATCCAACGGCGACGGAGATCGTCAAACTGTGCACGGGCGACGCGACCGTCGCGGACATCGCCGACCAACTCGGGGCGAAGTACCCCACGCAGCCGAGGGACGTGCTCGAGCACCAGCTCGTGGAATTCCTCACCTCGATGGCCGACCGCGGCCTCATGGATGGAACCCGATGAACACCGGCCCGACCCGGAACGGCGCGACCGAGGAGCATCGCCCCTACACGCTGGTTGCAGAGCTGACCTACAAGTGTCCCCTCCGCTGCGTCTACTGCTCGAACCCACTCGACTACGCGCGCCATGACCAGGAGCTGGACACGGCCACGTGGCTGCGAGTCCTCGAGGAGGCGGAGGAGCTGGGCGTCGTCCAGCTCAACCTGACCGGAGGCGAGCCGCTGATCCGCAAGGACCTCGAGACGCTGATCGAGAAGGCGCGCGGGCTCGACCTCTACACGAACCTCATCACGAGCGGGATCCCGCTGACGCGCGAGCGCCTGGCGCGGTTCCGCCAGCTCGGCCTGGACAACGTCCAGCTCTCGATCCAGGACGTGACCGCGGGCGAATCCGACCGGATCGCGGGACTGCGGTCCTTCGAGCGAAAGATGGAGGTCGCCCGGTGGGTCAAGGAGCTGGGGTTCCCGCTGACGATCAACACCGTGCTGCACCGCGAGAACCTCGGCCACGTGCCCGACGTCATCGCGATGGCCGAGCGGCTCGACGCCAACCGGCTCGAGCTGGCGAACACGCAGTACCTCGGCTGGGCGCTCGCGAACCGGAAGGCGCTCCTGCCCACGCGCGCGCAGCTCGACGCCGCTCGGACGGTCGCGCTGGAGGCGCGGCAGCGGCTCAAGGGTAAGATGGAGGTCCTGTTCGTCGTCCCCGACTACTACCGGGACTTCCCACCGGCCTGCATGGACGGATGGGGGAGGCGCTTCCTTCTGATCAGCCCGGATGGGCTGGCGCTGCCCTGCCACATGGCGCACTCGATCCTGGGTCTCGAGTTCGAGCGCGTCGGCACCCGGCCCCTGGCGGAGATCTGGAGCTCGTCCAGTGGGCTCGGAAAGTTCCGCGGTACCGCGTGGCTCCCCGAGCCCTGCCAGAGCTGCGAGCGCCGGGATATCGACTTCGGTGGGTGCCGCTGCCAGGCGTACCATCTCACCGGCAGGCTCACCGCCACCGACCCGGTCTGCGTGAAGTCGCCGGACCACGGGCTGGTCGAGCTGGCCCGCGAGGAACAGGGGACAGACGAGGAACTGATCTACCGGGGACCGAACCTCAAGGTCCCGCAACCCGTCTGACCGCAACAATCGCGTCCCACGAGGGCCGACCACCCGCGGTCATCCGCGGGGTTCACGGTAGGGTGAATGGCCGCGTGCGGCCACTCGTCTTGCCGCTCCTTGTGGTTCTCCTGCTTCTCTCCGCGACCGTCGCAGGCGGTGCCGTGGATCGCGTCGTCGTCGACTCCCGCGCCGATGTCCTCGGGGGCAGACCGTTCGGAGCGTCTGGGCCCTACGAGAAGCTCGCCGGAACGATCCACTTCTCCTTCGACGTCGCTAACCCGGCGAACCGGCCGATCGTCGATCTCGACAAGGCTCCCCGGAACGCCGCGGGCCGGGTGGAGGCGCGGGCGAACTTCGTGGTCCTCCAGCCGAAGCAGCCCGGGCCGCGTCACGTCGCGCTGCTCGAGGTGAGCAACCGCGGAGGGAAGGCCTCCCTCGGCTACCTCAACTACGGCACCTACTCGACGGACCCGAAGCTCGCCGCCGACTTCGGTGACGGGCTGCTCATGCGCCTCGGGCTCACGGTGGTCTGGGTGGGATGGCAGTTCGACGTCCCGCGAACGCCGGGGCTGCTACGGCTTTCCGCACCGGTGGCCACCGATGCCGGCAGGCCGATCGCGGGACCAGTCCGAAGCGACTGGACGGTCGATCGGACCGAGACGACGCTCCCGCTCGCCCACCGTGATCATGTGCCCTATCGGCCAGCCGAGTCCCGCGACGGGGAGGCGGTGCTGACCGTCCGGAGCGGCCGGCTCGCGCCGCGCCGGGTCGTCCCCCGCGACGAATGGCGTTTCGCGCGCGACAGCGCTCGCGGACCGGTTCCGGATCGCGAGCACGTCTTCATGGCCTCGGGGTTCGAGGCCGGCAAGATCTACGAGCTGGTGTATTTCTCGGAGGGACCCGTCGTCGTCGGGCTCGGGTTGGCGGTGATCCGCGACGTCGCGGCATACATCAAGCACGGCCCCGCGGCGCTCTTCCCGGCCCGCTCGACCGTGGCGCTCGGGATCTCGCAAACGGGACGGTTCCTGCGCCACTTCCTGTACCAGGGCTTCAACACGGACGAGCAGGGCCGGCAGGCCATCGACGGGATGCTGATCCACACTGCCGGCGGGGGCCGCGGGAGCTTCAACCACCGCTTCGCTCAGCCCTCCCGGGACGGGCACCGGTACTCGGCGTTCTTCTTTCCGACCGATCTCTTCCCGTTCGCCAGTCGCGCGCTCCGCGATGGGGTGACCGGCGTGACCGCCGGCCTCCTGACGCATGCGCTCTCCTCGGCGCATCGCCCGAAGATCTTCTACACGAACACTGGCTACGAGTACTGGGGCCGAGCCGGGTCCCTCATCCACACGACGCCCGACGCCGGCGCTGACGTCGAGCCATTCCCCGAGGAGCGCATCTACCACCTCGCGGGAGCCCAGCACTTCGTCGTCGGGTTCCCGCCTCCACCTCAGGCGCGGATCGATGGAAGTCGCGCGTATCTCGGCAACCCACTCGATTTCCTGCCGGTCCTGCGCGCCCTCCTCGTCCGGATGATCGAGTGGGTCACCGAGGGCGTGACGCCGCCGCCGAGCGCGTTCCCGCGGCTCGACGCCGGCACGCTGGTGCCGGTCGAGCGCCTGCGGCTTCCCGCGATCCCTGGGTTGACGGTGCCCAGGGCAGTCCACGAGGCGTATCGGGCCGACTACGGTCCGGGGTGGGCCGACGGCGTGATCACCGTCGAGCCGCCCAGGCTTGGCCCGCCGTTCCCGGCCCTCGTCTCACAGGTCGACGACCTGGGGAACGAGCGTGCGGGAGTGCGAGCGGTCGAGCTGCTGGCCCCGCTGGCGACGTACACGCCATGGAGCCTCCGGACCGGCCATCCCGGCGGCAGCGACGAGCTGCTCGATTTCCTCGGGAGCTATGTCCCGCTTCCGCGGTCGGAAGCCGAGCGTACGGTGCTCGGCGACCCGCGGCCGAGCATCGAGCGCCTCTACCCGGGCAAGGCCGAGTACCTGGCGCGCGTAGCGGCCGCCGCGGCCTCGCTGGAAAGCGCCCGGCTCCTCTTGCCTGAGGACCGGCTACGGGTCATCGAGCGGGCGGAGCGGCACTGGGACTGGCTCGAGACCGAGTGAGGCGGCTCCCCCAGAGCGGCGGGGCGCGAACTTGACCTGTCGGCCGCCCGGCGGCTACGATGCCGCTACCGTGTACCACCGCATGAGGCTCGGTGGGGTCCTCCTCGCGGTCCTGGCGGTCTCGCCGCGCGCTGCCGCAATGGGTGAGCCACCCGGCAACTCGATCACACTCGATAACCGCTCGGGCTACTCCGCGCAGGTCAAGGTCGTCGGACCCACGCCGCACGCCGTGGAGGTCCCGCACGCTGAGCAGCGAACAGTGCTGGTCGAGGCGGGCGAGTACTACATCGCCGTCCACTACCTCGGCCGGGAGGACGAGTACACCGATGTGCGGGGGGAGTCCTTCAAGGTCGAGCAGTCGGTGGCCAGCATCTCCCGGGTCACCATCACGCTTCATCCCGTCGTCGGCGGCAACTACCTCACGTGGCCGATCATGCCGAGCGACTTCGAGGACGTGCCCGGAGCGAAGCTGGCGGCGCGAACACCGCCACCCGCAGATGAGCGAGCCTCTGGGACGGCGGCGCCGGCGGGACCGCCGCCCGTGGACCGTGACGCCCGGGCGACCGCGGCCACGGTCCGGGTTCGCGTGGAGGCGGAGTTCGGCGACCTGAACGTCACCCTGAAGCTCAGGGAGGCGATCGAGGACCGGCTCCGCGGCGCGGGGCTTCGCGTGGTCGGGGCCGACGCGGCGCCCTACGACGCGGCCCTGGAGGTCGCGGTGCGCGGGACGCCCCTCAGGCGGCGCTACACCAGTCCCGGTGCCGACGCCGGAGAGCTGCGATATTCGGGCGCCGAGATCTCCGGGACTCTGCTCCTGGAAGGTCCTGACACACGCTTTTTCCAGCGGAGCTTCCGCGAGCGGGTGACGCCGCCCTCCGAGATCCCCTCCGACTCGTATCGCCGCCCCGGCGATGCCCCCTTCCAGGAGTGCCTCGACAAGTCGGAGCTCGTCTCCGCGCTCGGCGACGCGGTGGCGGCGGCGTACGGCACGGCGGCGGAGGTCGACTACTGGCTTCGCGTGCTCGAGGAGGAACCGCTGCAGGATCGAGCGGTCAGCACGCTCTCATCCCTGGGCCCGCCCGCGGTGGACCCGCTCGTCGCGCGACTCGGTGAGAGTGGACCACGGGCCGAGCCGGCCGCCCGTGCCCTCGCGGGCATCGGCGCAGGCGCGGTGGAGGCGCTGGTCGCCGCGATGCGAGACGAGCGTGCTGCGGTGCGACGTCGGGCCGTGGAGTCTCTGGGCCAGATCGGAGACGCCCGGGCAGTGGACCCGTTGCTCGCGCTCCTGCGAGAGGAAGCCGACGCGGAGGTTCGCGCGAGCGCGGCCGAGGCGCTCGGGAGGATGCCCGACGGCGTGATCGGGCCCCTCGTCAGCATGCTCAAGGACGATTCACCCGAGCTTCGCCGGACCGCGGCCGAGGCGCTGAGTGCCACCGGGAACTGGCGAGCGATCGAGCCGCTGATCGGCGCGCTCAAGGGGGAGCGGGTGAGCGTCCGTACCAGCGTACGCGACGCGTTGCGCAAGCTCACCAACGAGGACTTCGGCTTGGACCATCAGGCCTGGTTCCGCTGGTGGGAGGAGCGGGAGAAGTAGCCCGAGCAGGCCGAGGACCAACGAGCGGCCTGCTACCCGAGCAGGCCGCGGCGGACGGCCTCCACGGCGGCCTGCGTGCGATCGGAGACCCCGAGCTTCTCGAGCACGCGCTGCACGTATTTCTTCGACGTGCCGATGCTCCAGCGCATGCGCTCGCTGATCTCGCGGTTGGTGAATCCCTCGGCGATCAGCCGCAGGGTATCGGTCTCGATCCGGCTGAGCGGCTCGAGCCCGACATTCACGCCCGATCGGCCCGCTTCCCGGTTCTCCAATCCACCCAGGACATCCTTCAGCACGGTCGAGTCGAGGACCGACTCGCCCTCGCGGACGGCGTGCACCGCCGCGATCAGCTCGCGGCGGGTGATGCCTTTCAGGACGTAGCCGGCGGCGCCCGCGCGGACCGCCTCGCGGACGAACTCGGCATTGGCGTGCATCGTGACGATCAGCACGCTGATCTGCGGCGCCGACGCCTTGAGCCGCCGAAGGACACCGAGACCGTTGCCGTCGGCGAGCTGAATGTCGAGCATGACGACGTCGGGGCAGAGATCGGCGGCGCGCTCGATCGCCTCCGCCTCCGTGGCGGCCTCACCGACCACCTCGATCTCCGGACCCGCCAGCATGCTCCGGAGCCCTTCCCGCACCATCGGGTGGTCGTCGACGATGAGGACCCGGACGGGGAGGGTCGACGTGGACGGCATGGGCGTTCAGGCTCGCGCCGGACGGCCGAGCGGGGCCTCGGCGGGGCCTGCCGTCGCGGGCTCCCGCGATCCCAGCGGGATCCGGACGTGGACCTGGGTGCCGTGCTCGGCCGCGCTCTCGATCCAGCACTCGCCGCCGAGCAGCCGCGCCCGTTCCCGCATGCTGAGCAGCCCGAGGCCACGGCCTGGCGTCTCGCCCGGCGCGCCCGCGAAGCCGATCCCCTCGTCGCTGACCGTGATGCGCAGCCAGTCCTGATCGCGCCGGAGGTCGACGCTCACGCGCGACGTCCGCGAGTGCTTCAGCGCGTTGGCGAGCGCTTCCTGAACGATCCGGAACGCCGAGGTCTCGATGGCCTCCGGGAGCCGGGCATCCTCGAGGTTCTCGGTGAGCGTCACCGTCCAGCCTGCCTCGCGACCGACCTGCTCGAGGCTCGAGCGGAGCGCGGGCACGAGGCCGATGGGATCGACGAGGGAGGGACGAAGGGCGGTCAGGAGGCGGCGCACCTCGACGACCGCCCGCTCCATGCGATCGAGGCCGATACCCAGCTCCCGGGCCGCGCGCGCGGCGTCGGTGGTGAGGACATCCTCGCACGTGTCCAGGTGCTGCTTGGCGCTGACGATGAGCTGGGCGAGCCCGTCGTGGACGTCGTAGGCGATGATGCGACGCTCCTGCTCCTGCGCGAGCACGAGTTTCTCGACGGTCTGGGCCAGCACCTCCTCCTTCTCCTTCAGGGCGGCCACGACCTGCGACAGCTCGCCCGAGCGCGCCATCTCGCTATCCATGAGGGCGGTCCGGTGCTGCCAGGCCCGGATGATCATATACGTGGCGACGAGGACGAGACTGACCTGAAGAACGTGGAGGAACACGTCGACGGAGAACGGCCAGTGTTCCCCGAGGTCGGGTCTGGGTTCCAGGAGCCACATCTCAAGGGTCTCCTGGCCGCCGATGACGAGGAAGACGACGGCGAGAACCAGCTCCTGGTAGCGTCCGAGGCGTCGGCCCGGCTTGCCGCTCACGCTCGGCTCGCCGCCACGACCGGCGCCGGACCGCCCGTCAGCGCTCGGGTCGTGTCCGCGAGCCGCTGCATCAAGGCGTGGAGCTGGGCGGCGACGTGCGGGTCCTTCAGGTTTCCATCCGGCTCGAAGGCCTGGGCCGCCCGGGCGATGGTGATGCGGGGGCTGGGCAGCACCAGCACGTTGACGGCGCTCAGTACGGGCCGGAGCGCGTGCTGGGCATGCACGGTCCCCAGCGGACCTGGGGAGGTGCCGAGGATCGCCGCGACCTTTCCGTCGAAGGCGTTGGGTGGGCGGGACGCCCAGTCGATCGCGTTTTTCAGGACGCCCGGGATCGAGTGGTTGTATTCGGGCGTGGCGATGATGAGCGCTGCCGCGTCCCGGAGCGCCTGGCGCAGCGCCTCGACGGGCGGCGGAAATCCGCGCGCCTCCTCGTCGGCGTTGTAGAGCGGAATCCCGGCCAGCTCGAACTCGATGACGTCGAGGCCGGCCGGCTTGGCGGCCTCGATCGCGAGCCGGAGCAGCTTCCTGTTCCACGAGTCCGACCTGAGACTGCCCGCGAACGCCAGGGCGCGCACCACCCGCATTGTACACTGAGGCAGGGCACCGCCCGCCGGGCGGGGCGCACCCGGTCCGGTCGGGTGAGTGTCCAAGAGATCGGACCGCCGGGCGAGCCGGATGCGTGTTGCCGGATGCGTGTTGGATGTCCAGCAGAGCCTCGCCCGGGCGCGAGGCGACCCGCTGTTCGAGGTGAGCACCGCGCCGGGGCGAGCGAGGCGCGGGGCGAAACCCGAGTGAGTCGGGCTGGAGCCCCGATTCCGAGCTGATGGCGGGGAGCCAGGCGGTCGAGTTGAGCGCCGGGGCGCGAGCCGACAGTGCGAGGTGCAGCCAGCCGTTCGAGCCGAGCGACGGCAGCGTGGCTGGGCCGCGCGCGGCGGGAGGCGAAGCCCGCGTGAATCGAGCGGCGACTTCCTCGGAGGGTCGAGCCGGCGATTCAACAGGGATTTGACATCAGTATGCGGACCAGGGAGTAGCCTTCTCGGGGATGGTCCGCAGGAACGGCGTCCCCAAAGCCGCTCGAGACGGCAACATGCTTCTCGGCGACGTTCCCGGACAGATCGGAGGAGGCATTCATGCTGATCAAGCGAGCTTCGGACATCGCGTCGTCGGAGATCACCGACGAACGCGTCTACCTCGATCGGCGGCAGTTCGTCGCCGGGGCGGCGGCGCTGGCCCTCATGCCGGCCGGCACGCACGCCGCCGCCACCGACCAGATGCTAAAGGCGGTGCCCAACCCGGCGTTCCGGGTGGAGGACGCCCACACCAAATATGAGTCGGCAACGACCTACAACAACTTCTACGAGTTCGGCACCGAGAAGAGCGACCCGGCCGAGCGGGCGCACACGCTGCGGACGCGGCCGTGGACGGTTCGGGTCGACGGGCTCGTGGGCAAGCCGAAGACGTTCGATATCGATCAGCTGGTCAAGCTCGCGCCGCCGGAGGAGCGCGTCTACCGGCTCCGCTGCGTGGAGGGCTGGTCGATGGTGATTCCGTGGATCGGGTTCCCGCTGGCGGCCCTCCTCAAGCAGGTCGAGCCGCTCGGCAAGGCAAAGTTCGTGGAGTTCACCACGCTCATGGACCCCGAGCAGTTCCCCGGTCAACGGACCGGGCTCCTCAGCTTCGCGGGTCTCGACTGGCCTTACGTGGAAGGGTTGCGCCTGGACGAGGCTGTTCACCCGCTGACGTTGCTGACTGTCGGCATGTATGGCCGCGTTCTCCCCAACCAGAACGGCGCCCCGGTCCGCGTGGTAGTGCCCTGGAAGTACGGATTCAAGAGCGCAAAGTCGATCGTGCGCATCCGCCTCGTCGCCGAGCAACCGAAGACCGCGTGGGAAAAGGCCGCGCCGAACGAGTACGGGTTCTACTCCAACGTCAACCCGACCGTCGATCATCCACGGTGGAGCCAGGCAACCGAGCGGCGCATTGGGGAATTTCGGCGCCGGCCCACCCTGATGTTCAACGGGTACGCCGACCAGGTCGGGGCCCTCTACGGGGGACTGGACCTCAAGAAGTACTTCTAGTGTCCCGAGTCGAAAGTCCATTGATTCACCGCGCCGGGTGGGGTGGGGGCTCTCCTTGCGCGCTGGCGAGCATGGCCGGCGAGGCCTCTTCCGAAGCCACAGCTGGGTGAGACGATGAGCCGCGAGGCGCGCCGGTGGCTGAAGGTCGCGGTATGGGCTGTCTGTTTGTCGCCCTTGGCGATGCTGCTCTACCAGCTCTGGACGGACGACCTCGGCGCCAACCCGATCGCGTACGTGACGGCGGTCCTCGGCGAGACGACCCTGCGTATCCTCCTGGCGAGCCTCGCCACCACGCCGCTGCGGATCCTGTTCGGGATCTCCTGGCAGATGAGCCTGCGCCGTCTCCTGGGGCTGTTCGCGTTCTTCTACGCGGTGCTCCACTTCGGGGTCTGGGTGGTCCTCGACCACTTCTTCGACTGGCCGCCCATGCTGGCCGACATCGCGAAGCGTCCGTACATCACCGTGGGAATGACCGCGCTCGTGCTGCTCGTGCCCCTCGCCCTCACGTCCACCACCGGCATGATCAAGCGGATCGGCGGGAAGAACTGGCAGCGCCTGCACCGGCTCGTGTACGTGATCGGGATCCTCGGCGTGCTGCACTTCCTGTGGCTCGCCAAGAAGGGGCGGCAGGAGCCCTACTACTACGCCATCGTGCTCGCGCTGCTGCTCGGCGTTCGCGTCTGGGATCGAGGCCAGGCGTTCCTTCGCAAGCGGCAGCTGCTCGGCCGGCGTGTTCCGTCTGCGAGCCGACTCCCCCTCGGCGAGTCATCCGAAAGGCTCTCGACGGATTGATCTGGCCGCGCCCGGGTTTTCGTCACGCTGGAGCCCTCAACTGACGCTGGCGCAGGAAAGGATTCTTCGGTGACGGCGGCGCTCGACGGTCTGCTGGTGCTCGACCTTGCGACGTTTGTCGCCGCGCCGTTCTGCAGCACGCTCCTCGGCGAGTTCGGCGCCGAGGTCATCAAGGTCGAGCAACCCGGTGTGGGCGATGATCTTCGGCGACTCGGGCGGCCCGCGGCGCCCGGTCTTTCCTATTGGTGGCTCGCGGAGGCCCGCAACAAAAAGTCGATCACATGCAACCTTCGCATGCCGGAAGGGCAGGAGCTGATCAAGCGGCTCGTCGCGAGGGCGGACATCCTCACGGAGAACTTCCGGCCCGGCACCCTGGAGGGCTGGAACCTCGCCTACGATGTTCTCCGCTCGATCAATCGCGGCCTCGTGCTGGTCCGGATCTCAGCCTTCGGCCAGACGGGCCCGTACGCCGACCGTCCGGGCTTCGGGCGCATCGCTGCCGCCATGAGCGGGATCAGCTACCTCTCAGGCTACCCGGACCGGCCCCCGGTGACGCCAGGGACGCCGACGATCCCCGACTATCTCGCCGGACTGATGGGCGCCTTCGGGGCCCTCACCGCGCTACAGCACCGCCGGCGGTCGGGCGACGGGCAGGTGGTCGATATCGGGCTCTACGAGCCCATGCTGCGCATCCTCGACGAGATGATCCCCGTCTATGCTGGCTTGGGCATCGTGCGCGAGCGCATCGGGTCGGGGACCGAGTACGTGGTCCCGCATAACCACTACCAGGCGAACGATGGCCGCTGGATCGCCATCGCGTGCACGAACGACCGCATGTTCGGCCGGCTCCTCCAGGCCATGGGGCGCCCAGAGCTAGCCGATCGGTACCGGACGATGGCCGACCGCCTCCACGCACGCCAGGAGCTGGACGCCCTCGTGGGGGCATGGGTCGGGAGCCGCCCGGCCACGGAGGTGCTACGGCGGCTCGAGGAGGCGGAGGTTCCGAGCTCGTTGGTCTACAGCGTCAGCGACCTCTTTCGGGACCCACAGATCGAGGCGCGGGAGAACATCGTCACGCTGACCAACCCGCTGGGTGGTCTGCTCCATGCTGCTGGAATCGTGCCGAAGCTCAGCCTGACGCCGGGCCACGTGGCGCAGACCGGGCCGGTCAAGGTTGGCGAGCACAACGAGGAAATCTACTGCGGCCGGCTCGGCTTGAGCGGCGGCGACCTCGCCGCCCTCACGGCCCGAGGCGTCATCTAGGGTCCCGAGTCGAAGTCCGTTGACTCACCGCGCCGGGTGGGGTGGGGGCTCTCCCCGCGGGACCGTGCGCTCGCGCGGATCGCCGAAGCCGACCACAATCGATCTGGTGGCCCCATTTGAGCGCGGCGACGCTCCGCGACACCGCGTGTCCCGCGGGGAGAGCCCCCACCCCGCCCGGCGCGGTGTCGGCTCATTTCTGACTCGGGACTCTAGGGCGGTCAGAAGGAGATCTGGTTATTTTCCTGGACGCTCGACTTGAAGCACGCCGAGGCGCCGGCGCGACGATCCGCCTCGACCAGCACGCGGGCCCGGACCGCCTCGCACGTTTTCTCCGTCAGGTAGGGGCCGAAGCGAGCGGGCTCGGTCGCGGTCGCAGGAAACAGGTCGAAGAACCACACGATGATCATCGCGGGAAGGACCTGCTGCGACAGGAGCAACGGCACCATCTGACGCCGCGCTACCCCTCGCTCCGACTCTGCTCATGCGGCGCGCGCCGATCCTCGGCGCAGCTCGACGCGTCCATTCAGGTCTTGACGCCGAAGCGCGGCAAGATCCAGCGCGTGACGGCGACGTAGGCGACCACGACACCCGCCAACCAGAGCAAGTCCGTCATCGGCGCGACCCTCCAGCCTGCGATGAAGTCCTGGTGCGGCGCCTCGGAGACCGTCCCGGTCGCCGAGGGTCTTCGGGAGCGTGGGGTACGACTCGGTGCGAGGACTCACTCCCTTCTCGCCGCGCTGGCGCGAGGATAACATAGGCCGCGCGGTTCGCGCGGCCGCGACGACGCCGGCGGGACCTGCGTGCTATCCTACGCGGCAGCATGAGCGAACCCGAGCGGCGTCACTTCGACGAGATCGAGATCGGTGAGGAGTACGAGTCACCGGGGCGAACGGTGACGGAGGCCGACATCGTCATGTTCGCCGGTCTCTCGGGCGACTACAACGTCCTGCACACCGATGCCGAGTTCATGAAGAGCTCGATCTTCGGCGAGCGGATCGCCCACGGCTTGCTGGGCCTGGCGATCCAGTCCGGGCTGCTGACCCGGGGAATGCGCCCGTACGAGACGATCGCCTTCATGGGCCTGCGCTGGAAGTTCAAGGGGCCGATCAAGATCGGCGACACCATTCGCGTGCAGGCCAAGGTAGTCGGCAAGAAGGAGACCTCGAAGGCGGACCGTGGCGTGATCACGCTCTCCCGCCAGGTGATCAACCAGCGCGGCGAGGTGGTCCAGGAAGGCGAGACGGACGTCATGGTCGCGCGACGGCAGTGACCGTCGCCGACCTGACCTACTTCGAGGACCTTGTCCAGGGCGCGCTCGTCGAATCGCCCGGACTGACCATCACCGAGACACACATCATCCAGTTCCAGAGGCTCACCGGCGACTGGTTGACCGGCGGCGGCGGTGCCGTTCCCGACCTGCTCCCGCTTTGCATTTCGTCCGGTCTCGGCTGGCGAATCGCCCAGCCCCTCCTGGCCGTGCTCGCGTTCCTGGGCTTCGACTGGCAGTTCCTGCGTCCGCTCTCCGTGGGCGATACGATCTGGAGCCGCTCCGCGACCCTCAGCAAACGGGCGATGCGCGAGGGAGGGATCGTAGTCGAATCCCGGGACATCGTGAACCAGCGGGACGAGATCGTGCAGGCCGGACGGTTGACGCTGCTGGTCGCCAAACGCCCGGTCGCCGTCGCGTAGGCCCCGCTCGCACCGTGGCCGGTCCGGCCCTCGCGGACCGTGCTGACCGGCCCGCCGATCCCGTCACGCTCTGGTATGACCGGTGGTTCTGCGTTAGCATCGGACCGGACTGCGGGTTGGAGTTCCCTTGAACCATTGAGGGAGGGTGTCACACCATGACGTTCGACCCCCGACACAAGAGCCGTACCGTCCTCGACGGTCCTGACCGGGCCGCCGCCCGTTCGTACTTCAGAGCCGTGGGCTTCACGGACGAGGATCTGGCTAGGCCGCTCATCGGCGTCGCCCACTGCTGGATCGAAATCACGCCCTGCAACTTCAACCACCGGAAGCTGGCGGACAAGGTGAAGGAAGGTATCCGGGCCGCCGGGGCCACGCCGATCGAGTACAACACGATCTCGGTGACCGACGGCATCGCGATGGGCACGCAGGGCATGAAGGCCTCCCTCGTGAGCCGGGAAGTCATCGCGGACTCGGTCGAGACCGTGGCGCGCGGGCACCTTCTCGACGGGCTGGTGACGATCTCGGGCTGCGACAAGACCATTCCCGCCATGGTGATGGCCCTGGCCCGACTCGACCTGCCGGGCCTGATGCTCTACAGCGGGTCGATCATGTACGGCGAGCACCGAGGTCGCCGGCTGACGGTCCAGGACGTGTTCGAGGCCATCGGCGCCCACAACGCCGGGAAGATCGACGCCCAGGAGCTGAAAGAGATCGAGAGTCGGGCCTGTCCAGGGGCGGGAGCCTGCGGTGGCCAGTTCACCGCCAACACGATGGCGACGGCGTTCGAGCTGGCCGGCATCTCCCCCATGGGCTTCAACGACGTGCCCGCGACCCATCCCGAGAAGGAGGAGGTTGCGTTCCAGACCGGCAAGCTCGCGGTGCAGCTCTTGCGCAAGGGCGTGACGCCGCGCGCCATTCTCACCCGGAAGGCGCTGCACAACGCCATCGCGGGCGTCATGGCGACGGGCGGCTCCACCAACGCGGTGCTGCATCTGCTCGCTGTCGCGCGCGAGGCCGGCGTCAAGCTGTCGATTGACGAGTTCGACCGGATCTCGCGCAAGACGCCGCTCCTGGCCGACATGAAGCCTTGGGGACGGTTCACGGCCCCGGAAATGTACGAGGCCGGCGGGATGCGCGTGATCGCCAGACGGCTCCTCGAGGCCGGTATCCTCAACCCGGACGAGCCGACGGTCACCGGGCGCACCATCGGCGAGGAAGCCCGAGCGGCCCGTGAGCCGGCCGGGCAGGAGGTGATTCGTCCAGTCTCGAACCCGATCTCGAAGCACGGAGGCCTCGCGATCCTTCGCGGGAACCTGGCCCCCGATGGGTGCGTGGCCAAGGTCGCCGGCCACGACGAGCAGGTCTTCCGGGGCACGGCGCGGGTATTCGATCGTGAGGAAGATGCGTTCAGCGCCGTGAAGAAGGGGAAGGTCCGATCGGGCGACGTGATCGTGATCCGCTACGAAGGACCGAAAGGCGGTCCCGGGATGCGCGAGATGCTCCACGTGACCGGCGCGCTCCAGGGCGCCGGCCTCGGCCCCACGGTCGGCCTCATCACCGACGGCCGGTTCTCGGGCGCCTCGCACGGGTTCATGGTCGGGCACATCGCGCCGGAGGCGGCCGACGGCGGCCCGATCGCCGCGGTCAAGAACGGCGACACGATCGTGATCGACGTCGCCCGGCGGCGGCTCGACGTGGAGCTGTCCGCCGCCGAGATGAAGCGCCGGCTCAAGGGCGCGCGGCCTCCGAGGCCGATGTACACGTGGGGTGTGCTCGCGAAGTACGCCCGGCAGGTCTCGTCGGCCTCGGACGGGGCGGTGACGGGGTAAAAGGGTCGGAGGGGGCCTCGACGGCCCCCTCCGATGCCTCCCCCCCCGAGGGTTGCGCGGGCGGAGCCCGCGCTCGAACGGCGGTGGGATTCAGCGCACCGTTACGATGGGCTTTTAGCCCACACTATTCGTGAACGAGATGGTCGGGGGGGCGACGGCGTTCGAGCGGCTGGTCGCGCTCCTGATGGCGGAGGCGCCGGCGGCGAAGACCCTGCTCGATATTGGGACGGGGGCCGGCCGGCTCGCTCTCGCGCTCGCTCCGCACTGTCGGCGGGTCGTCGGCCTCGACCGGGATCCGGAGGTCATCGAGGAGGCGCGCGATCGAGCGCGAAGTCTCGGCGTCACCCGCGCGGAGTTTCACGTCCTGGACGTCGAGACACTCGAGTATGCTGACTTCGCCCCTGACCTGGTCTCCGCCCACCTCTGCGTGTCCGACGCGATCATCGAGCGAGCCGGGCGCGCGCTTCCTGCCGGCGGTCTCCTTGCCTTCGTCGCGTTTCATGCGGATCAGTGGCGCGAGACCGGGCGGAGGTCGCGCTTCGCGTATGACGAGGCCCAGGCCGAGCGTGCCGTGACCGCGAACGGCTTCACGGTCGAGCACATCGACGTGGACCGGGAGATCCAGGCATTCGCCTCGGTCGAGGAGGGGCTGGCGGCGGCGGTCTCCCTCCAGGAGAAGTGGCGGAGCGACGGGCGGTGGTTCCGATATCTCGACTTCCTGGAGAAGGGCGGCCGGACCCTGACCCGCAGTCATCTCGTATGCTCCGCACGGCGGCGCTGACCGGGGCGATCCGCGAGCGCGGTCTGGCGCTGGGGTTCGACCGCGTCGCGATCGGGCCCGCGGCCCCCCCGGAGCACGCCGCCGCGTTCGAGCGGTGGCTCGACGCCGGCTACGCGGGGACGATGGAGTACCTCGGGCGGTGGCGCGACGCGCGTCTCGATCCCCAGCTGCTCCTGCCCGGGGCGCGGTCCGTCATCGCGGTCGCGCTGAGCTATCGTCCGGCCGTCGAGGCCGACGGCTGGGAGCCGGTCGCGTGCTACGCCCGGGGGCGCGATTATCACGACGTGATGCGTCCGCGCCTCCAGGAGCTGGGGGAGCAGCTCCGCGAGCTGGCGGGGCCGGAGACTCGGTCTCGCGTCGCGGTGGACACGAGCGCGGTGCTCGAGCGGGATCTCGCCGCCCGCGCCGGACTCGGCTGGATCGGCAAGAACACGAACCTGCTCGACCAGGGGCTCGGCTCGTTCTTCTTCATCGGGATCATCCTGACGACCGCCGAGCTGCTCCACGACGCGCCCGCGGTCGATCGCTGCGGCACCTGCACGGCATGCCTCGACGCCTGCCCGACCGCGGCGCTCATCGGTCCCTACGTCCTCGACGCACGGCGGTGCATCTCGTACCTGACGATCGAGCACCGCGGCCCGATCGAGTCCGATCTGCGAGCCGAGATGGGCGAGTGGCTCTTCGGCTGCGATGTGTGCCAGACGGTGTGTCCCTGGAACCACAAGGCGCCTACCTCACGGGAGCCCGCGTTCGAGCCCGCCGGCGACCTCGGTTCGCCCGTCGAGCTGCTCGCCCTGGACGAGGGAGAGTTTCGCGTCCGGTTCAAGGGATCAGCGATTCGGCGCGCCCGCCGTGGCGGGTTGCTGCGGAATGCCGCCATCCTGCTCGGCAACCGCCGCGACCCCGCCGCGGTCGCAGCGCTCTCCCGCAGCCTCGACGACCCTGATCCGGTGGTGGCAGACGCCGCGGCCTGGGCGCTGGGGAGGATCGAATCGGAGGGGACCTCGGAGGATTGATCTGGCGGGGGCACCCGGCCTTTGAGCGACCGCGGCGCCACCGGATCCTTGCCTCGGTGCGCCCTTGTCGTCAGACCTTGCTTTCCCGGACAGTTGTTTGACGGCAGGATTCGAGGGCGGGCGGCTTCGGCGCGGCGAGTGCAGACACCACCCTATAGGAGTCGTCGCGAGTTCTTGGTGGCGCGAGCCGCGGGACAGCGTTCCGTTGCCAAACCTACTTGGTCCGCGGGCGACCCCCGGCGGGCCCGTCGACGCGTGCTACAATTTCCACCGCCATGGCAATCCTGAAGGTCGCTCGGCTCGGCCACCCGGTGCTACGAGGAGTGGTCGCACCCGTCCCCGAGCATGAGATTCGCTTGCCCGAGACTCAGCGCTTCATCGACGACATGATCGAGACCATGCGCGAGTACAACGGCGCCGGCCTGGCCGCGCCGCAGGTCCACACGCCGAAGCAGATCGCGGTGATCGAGGTGCTGGGGAATTCCCGGTACCCGGAGGCGCCCGAGATCCCGCTCACGGTGCTGATCAATCCGGTCGTCACCCCCCTCGGCGACGCGATGAGCGAGGGCTGGGAGGGATGCCTGTCGGTGCCCGACATGCGGGGCATCGTTTCCCGGTACACTGAGGTCAGGCTTCAGGCCTTTGATCGCGACGGGCAGTGGATCGACCTGAAGGCGGTAGACTTCTTCGCGCGGGTGATCCAGCACGAGACGGACCACCTGAACGGGCTCGTGTACCTCGACCGGATGCGGGGCCTCTCGACGCTGACCTTCATCGCCGAGTGGAACAAGCACTGGCTCGGCGCCACCGAGCAGGACGATTAACCGCACGAGTCGCGGCCCGGGCCGCTCGTGACACTCCCGCCGGCCGGAACCCGGGTCCTGGCGGTCGTGAAGGACCTGTTCTTCGTCGCTCGGATCCGCGAGACGGCCCGACTGGCGGGAGTGGCGATCGAGTTCGCCCGAACGCCGGAAGAGCTGCGAGCCGCGCTCGACGCATCGGCGCCCGCATTCGTTCTCCTCGACCTCACGACTCCGGGCTGGGACTATCAGTCGCTGTTCGCCGCCGTCGACGGCGCCGGTCCGCGGCCGCATGTCGTCGCGTTCACGACCCATGTGCTGGCGAGCCAGACCAAGCCCTGGCATGGGCGCTGTGACCGGGTGGTGACGAAGGAGACGCTGACGCGCGAGCTCGGAGACATGCTGAAGGGAGCCCTGCGATGACCGCCGAAGAGTTCGTGGCGGAGCTGCAGGACACGAACCAGGCCCTGCTCCAGCGCTTGACGCCCGACCAGACGCTGCGCCCGGAGGTGGAGGGCGCGTTGAACGTCGTCAACCTGCTGAAGATCGCCCTGAAGAACGAGATCGAGGCAACCGAGATCGCCGCGCGCTGGCTCTCGACGACCGATGATATCGGCGTCAAGCTGGCGTTGGCGCGGCAGGTCGGCGACGAGGCCAAGCACTATCGCCTCGTCGCCAGCCGCCTGGACGAGCTGGGCGTGGACGCGCGGGCGGTGAATCCTCTCGCCAAAGGCTACGGTCCGCTGTTCGGGTATCTCGACACGCTCACGACCACTGTCGAGCGCGTGGCGGCAGGCCAGTTCACGCGAGAAGCGATCGCCGTCGTGAAGAACCGGCAGTTCATCGAGTTCTGCGAGCGCGCGGGCGACCGCGTCACGGCCGCCCTCTACCGCGACATCATCGAGCCGGACGAGCGCTATCATCACGAGCTGGGGCGCACGTTGCTTCTGCGACTCGCGACCACGGGCGACGCGCAGGCCGCGGCCCGGCGGGCCGCCGCCCGAACGCTCGAGCTGGCCGAGGAGCTCCAGGCGGCCGCGCTCTCCACCGCCGGGATTCATCACGCCCCCGGGTGCTGATGGACGTCCCGGCGTGGAGCCGCGCGCTGACGGGCCCTGACGCTGACATCGAGCTTGCCCGCGCCGCGCTCCTGATCGCCGGCATCGAGCATCCGAGCCTCGCGATCGACGACTACCTCGGCGCGCTGGACGATCTGGCCGATCGATCCGGGGCCCGGGCGCTGAACGATCCGCCGGCCCGGCTCGACCGGCTCCGGGAGTTCCTCTTCGAGGCCGAAGGCTTCCGGGGCAACGTGGCCGACTATCACGACCCGCGCAACAGCTTTCTGAATGACGTGCTCGACCGGCGGCTCGGGATCCCGATCACTCTCTCGCTGGTGGTCATGGAAGTCGCGCGCCGCGTCGGCTTGGTGATCGACGGGGTCGGGTTGCCCGGCCACTTCGTGGTCCGCGCTAGCGTCGGAGAGACCTCCCTCCTGCTCGATCCGTTCAACGGCGGCCGGATCCTGACGCGGGATGCGTGCGCCGAGCTGATGGCGCGCGCGGTCGGTGATCGCGCGACGCTCCGCGACGAGCACCTGTTGCCGGTGACGAAGCGTCAGATTCTCACCCGGATGCTGAACAACTTGAAGGCGATCTACTGGCAGCGCGGAGAATGGCAGCGGGCGCTAGCCGTCGTCCGCTACCTCATCGCTCTCGACCCCGCGTCGGGCGCCGAAGTGCGCGACCGCGGAACCCTCCACAACAGGCTCGGTGACTACCGACGGGGCCTGGCGGACTGGGAGCGCTACTTGACACTGTGTCCGAACGCTCCCGACGCCAAGACGCTGCGCGCGTCCCTCCGGCGAGCACGGACGACACTGGCCACCCTGAATTAGTCGGAGGGGGCCTCGGCGGCCCCCTCCGATCCTTCCCCGCTCTACGCCGCTATCCGTCGGGTGAGTCTCCCGAGAGCGCTGACGGCCCATCCGATGGGCCTTGGGCCTCCCTTCAGGTGGCTAGCTTCGATAGCAGCGCGGCGTCGGCGGGGGGAAACGGGTACGCCGCCAGCCCGTCGGCCGCCACCCACGCGATCTCCTGACCCTCGCGCGGCTCGACCGAGCCCGACTCGAGGTGGCAGCGAAAGAAGTGGATGACCACCGCCTGCCCCGGGTACTCCCACCGCACGGTGTCGATCAGCTCACCGATCGTGAAAGCACCCGCCAGCTCCTCGGCCAGCTCGCGCTCGAGACACTGCTCGAGCGACTCGCCGGGCTGACGCTTGCCGCCGGGAAACTCCCACAGGCCCTCGAGATGTGACCCGGGACGACGCCGCGCGATCAAGTAGTCGCCGGCTCCGTTCTGGATGAGCCCGGCCGCCACCTCGACCGCCGGCATGGGGTCGTCAGATGGCGCCAGCGCTCTTGCAGAAGGCACGCATCGGGCAGCCCGGGCACCGCGGCTTCCGGGGGGTGCACCAGACCGCGCCGAAGTCCATGAGCGCCTGGTTGAAGTCATAGGAGCGACCTCGAGGCAGGAGTGCTTCGGCAATGGTCCAGTATGCGCGCTGCCCGCGCACCTGCGCCATACCGCGGCGCCCCAGGAAGACGCGGCCGATCACGCGGCGGACGTTCGTGTCGAGGATAGCGGCGTCCTGCCCGAACGCGAACGACCGGATCGCGCCGGCGGTGTAGCGGCCGATTCCCCGGAGCGCCAGCAGTGACGCCGGGTCGGAGGGGAGGCGGCCGTGGTAGCGCGCCAGGGTCTCCCGCGCGATTGCCTGCAGATGGACGGGCCGAACGTTGTAGCCGAGCGGCCTCCAGGCTCTGAGGACGTCCGCGGCCGGCGCCGCCGCCAAGCTCTCGAAGGTTGGGTAACGCTGAAGGAATTGATGGTACTTGGGGATGACCCGGTCGACCTGGGTCTGCTGCAGCATGATCTCCGAGACGAGCACGCGGTACGGGTCGCGCGTGCGGCGCCAGGGCAGGTCTCGACCGTGGCGCGTGTACCAGGCCAGGAGTCGGCGCTGGAATTGCTGGACGGCCCGGCGGTCGGGCAGACGCATCGGCCGCCTATCGTAGCACCGCGCGCGGGCACCCAGGCTCGATCTCGAAATCTGGGCGCTTGAGGTGATTCCCGCCAGGATCGCTTTGAGCTGGACGGGGAGCTTGCCTTGGGCCTCGGCCCTTGGCGCGCTCGGCAGCGCCGGGCTACACACCTGTCGGTGGCGTCACCAGTGGCCGGTGCCGATCCGCTTGACCAGTGACGTCGCGCGGGCTAGGGTACCCATGCCCCAGGGTCGAAAGGAGGATTTCCATGGCCAAGCGCGCGCTGCTGATCGGCATCAATCGCTATCGTATCCCGGGTGCGGACCTGCGCGGGTGCGTGAACGACGTGAAGAACATGCGCCAGGTGCTGACCGAGCACTATGGGTTCAGGCCCGCCGACATCACCGAGCTGATCGACTACGCGGCCACCAAGAAGGCGATGCAGTCGGCGATCCGCAAGCTCGTGGCGGCGGCCCGGGCGGGTGATGTGCTCCTGCTCCACTACTCCGGTCACGGCGCGAATGTCCCGGACAAGAACGGCGACGAGGCCGATCACCGCGACGAGATTCTGTGCCCGACCGATCTCGACTGGAAGGCTCCGCTGACCGACGACTGGCTCCGCACCACTCTCAATCGACTGCGCAAGGGCGTGAGTCTGACGGTGATCATGGACTGCTGTCATTCCGGGACCAACACCCGGGTCATTCAGCCCCCTGACGCCGAGTCCATCCCGCGATACTTGCCCAACCCCTGGGACCTCATGGCCGAAGAGTCTGGACGAAAGCTGCGCGGCAAGATCACGGGGCAGCTCCGCGCGTCGTCCCGCGCCGCCCGGGCCAAGCAGGATGTCGTGGACGCTGACGTGCCCGAGGTCTTGATCACCGGGTGCCGCGACACTCAGACGTCGGCCGACGCGTTCATCGGCGGGAGCTACAACGGGGCGCTGACGTACAGCCTGGTGCAGACCCTCCAGGACTCCCCGGGACCGATCAGCTACCGTGATCTCCACCGGGGCACGATCGAGCGCCTGCGCAAGACCAAGTTCGACCAGGTGCCCCAGCTCGAGGGACGGCAGGCGGGATTCAACCGCGCCTTCCTCGCGTCCCAGAGCTAGACGCCACCGCGCCATCGGCTTCCGGGGAATCGGCGCTGGTATTCGGAAGGGGGCGAAGCCTCCTTTCGACGTACTGGGCGGGGTGGCGTCTGTCATCGGCTGAAGTATCCGGAGAACACGTTTTCGTGAGCTAGGTCCGCATCGACGACCCGATGCCTGTGTCGGTCCTTGGGTGTGGGAGGCAGGGCCGGGGGTGCCCGAGGGGGTAGAATGGCGCCATGCCGACCCAGCTTCTGTTGCACGACGTCCATCTGACCGACGGGGCCCAGATCGCCGCTCCGTGCGGGCTCCTCCTCCCCATGGCGTATGGAGACGCTGCGGGCGAGCACCGAGCGGTGCGCACCGCGGTCGGGGTCATCGACCGCTCCTACTCCGGCCTCGTCGAGGCGACGGGGAGGGACCGCGCGGTATTCCTCAACGGGATGCTGACCAACGACGTCAAGTCGCTCGCGCCTGGCCAGGGCTGCGGCGCCGCCTTTCTCGACGCTCACGGGAAGGTGCAGTCCCTCCTAGCAGTCCTCGCGTGCCAGGACTGCCTGCTCATGATCGTTCCTGGCGGAACAGCTGCTCGCCTGGTCGAGCTGCTCGACAAGTTCCTGTTCTCCGAGAGGGTGACGCTCCGCGACGCGAGCGCCGAATCTATCCGGCTCATGCTGGCCGGGCCCGGGACACCCGCGCTCGTCGAGCGGCTCGCGGAGGTCGCACTCCCGGCGAGCGCGTGGCACCACGCCGTCGGGCGGATCGGCGACGTCGCGGTTCGGGTGGTCCGCGGCGCCGGCGAGACGGGTGAGCCAGAGGCGTGGCTGATCGCGCCGAGTGGCAATGGCGCCAGTCTCTGGGAGAAGGTTCGGGCGGGTGGCGCGAGGCCGGTTGGGCTCACGGCGCTCGACGCGCTCCGCGTCGAGGCGGGGACCGCGTGGTACGGGCATGACGCCGATGAACGCACGCTGCTGCCCGAGGTGCCATTCCAGAAGCTCGTCTCGGACACCAAGGGGTGCTACATCGGCCAGGAAGTGATTGTGCGCATCCGCGACCGCGGCCACGTGAATCGCTTCCTCACCGGCCTCACGCTCGATGGCGACGCGGTGCCGCAGTCGGGCGCGCCCGTCGTGGTCGCCGGGCAGGAGGTCGGGCGGGTGACGAGTGCGGTGTGGTCGTTCGAGCTCGGCCGCCCGATCGCGCTCGCCATGGTCAGGCGCGAGCACGGGCAGCCGGGCGCCGCGGTCACAGTCGATGCTGGCGGGCGCAGCATCCCCGGCCAGGTGATCGGACTGCCATTCGGGACGAAGGCATGAACCGGCTGGCCCGCGAGTCGAGCCCGTACCTCCGGCAGCACGCCGAGAACCCGGTCGACTGGTACCCGTGGGGCGAGGAGGCGTTCGCCAGGGCGCGGACCGAGGACAGGCCGATACTGCTCTCCGTGGGCTACTCCGCTTGCCACTGGTGCCACGTGATGGAGCGGGAGTCCTTCGAGAACCCAGACATCGCCCGCCTGATGAACGACGGCTTCGTCAACATCAAGGTCGACCGCGAGGAGCGACCCGACGTGGACCACGTCTATATGCAGGCCGTCCAGGCGATGACCCGGCACGGCGGCTGGCCGATGACCGTGTTCCTCACGCCGGAGGGGGTCCCGTTCTACGGCGGAACCTACTTCCCCCCCTCGGACCGTCATGGGCTTCCCGGCTTTCCCCGGGTGCTGCAGGGCGTCGCCGATGCATGGCGGGAGCGCCGGGCGGAGCTCCTCGAGTCCGGCCGGTCGCTGGTCGAGGAGCTGGGGCAGGCGGACCGGCTCCGCGGCTCGACGCGGCTCCTGACCGAGGAAGTGCTCTCGACCGCGTTCCACGGGCTGGCGGCGGAATTCGACGACCGCCACGGCGGGCTGTCCCACGCCCCCAAGTTCCCGCAGCCGATGCTCTGGGAGCTCGTGCTGCGGTTCTGGAAGCGGACCGGCAACGACCGCGCGCGCGAGATGGTCGAGAAGACGCTGACCCGGATGGCGCGCGGGGGCATCTACGATCAGCTCGGCGGCGGCTTTCATCGCTACTCGGTCGACGGCCAGTGGCTCGTGCCGCACTTCGAGAAGATGCTCTACGACAACGGCCAGCTGGCGAGCCTCTATCTCCACGCGTACCAGGCGTTCGGCGATCCCGAGTATCGGCGGATCTGCGAGGAGACGCTGGACTACCTCCTGCGCGAGATGACTGACCCGAGCGGCGGCTTCTACTCGGCTCAGGACGCCGACTCGGAAGGGGAGGAGGGGAAGTTCTTCGTCTGGACCGCCGACGAGATCCGCGAGGCCCTCGACGGGTCAGAGGCTACGACCGCCCTCGGGTACTGGGGCGTCGACCAGGGCCCGAACTTCGAGGGCAAGAACATCCTGCTCGTCGCAGGCAATCCCGAGCCCGAGGTGGTTGCCGGCGCCCGGGCCAGGCTCCTGGCCGCCCGAGAGCGCCGCGTCCGGCCCGGCCTCGACGACAAGGTGCTGGCTGCCTGGAATGGGCTCGCCTGCCGCGCCCTGGCCGAGGCGGGGCGTGCCCTGGAGCGCGCCGACTACGTCGCGGCCGCAGTCAAGAACGCCGAGTTCCTCGGTCGCCACATGCGGGACGGTGCGCGGCTCCTGCGAGTCTGGAGTCCAAGGGACGATCGAGCAAAGATCGCTGGATATCTCGATGATTACGCCATGGTGGCTGCGGCGATGCTCGAGGTCTACGAGGCGACATTTGATCGCCGGTGGCTCGACGAGTCACGGCGCCTCTCCGACGAGATCCTCCGCCAGTTCTGGGACGACTCGAGGGACGGCTTCTTCGACACGAGCGACGAGCACGACCGGCTGGTCGTGCGTCCGCGAAACCTGTTCGATAACGCCGTCCCGTCCGGCAGCGCCGTCGCCAGCGAGACTCTGCTCCGGTTGGCCGTTTTCTGCGGGGAGGACCGCTACGAGGCAATCGCAGTGCGCGCGCTGCGGCCGATGGCCGATCTGATGGCGCGGCATCCGGCCGGATTTGGCCGATGGCTCTGCGCGCTCGACCTCCACCTCGGCCCGGCGCTGGAGGTTGCCATCGTCTGGCCCGCCATGGGCGATGGCGCGCAGCCGTTGATCCGCGAGGTGTTCCACCGGTTTCTGCCGAATCGGGCGGTGGTCGGCGCGGCGTCCGGGGCCGACGTGCTCGGTATCCCGCTCCTCGCGGGTCGGGGGCTCATCGAGGGACGGGCCACCGCCTACGTGTGCCGGCGCTTCGCGTGCCGCACGCCCACGACGAGCCGCGAGGAGCTCGCGCGGCAGCTCACCGCGGGCGTATAATTCGATCGACGTCGCTGGGGGAGGTTTCCTGAGAACCGGGTGCGGCCCGGGACCCCTCGAACCTGATCTGGACAATTCCAGCGAAGGGAATGCGACGTGAGAGGACCGCACCCGCGGTCCTTTTTTGTTTTTCTGAGCGGGGGGCGTCAAGGCTCAAAGGCCTCGGTGACCGATGCGGATCTCGGTGAACGGGAAAGTGATGGAAGTGGCGGACAGCCTGAGCATCGACGGCCTGCTCGCTGAGCTTCGTGTCAGGCGCGAGTTCAGCGCGGTCGCGTTGAATCGCGAGGTCGTGCCGAGACAGTCGTACGGACAGACCGTGCTCACCGAGGGTGATCGCGTCGAGATCGTGCACCCCATGGGCGGAGGATAGGCGATGGTCGACAATCCACTCGTACTGGGCGGACGCGAGTTCCGGTCCCGGCTGATCGTAGGCACCGGCAAATACCCCTCGAACGACGTCATGCGGGAGGCCATCGAAGCCTCCTACGCGGAAATTGTCACGGTGGCGGTGCGACGGGTGAGCCTGCCGGGCTCCGGCACCTCGATTCTCGACTACCTCGATACCCGGCGCTACACGCTGCTGCCCAACACCGCCGGGTGCTACACGGCCGACGAGGCGATTCGCACCGCGTACCTCGCCCGTGAGGCTGGCCTCGGGGAGCTGGTGAAGCTCGAGGTGATCGGCGACGAACGGACGCTCTTCCCGGACGTGGCCGGGCTCCTGGAGGCGACCCGGACGCTCGCGCGGGAGGGCTTCATCGTGCTGCCGTACACGAACGACGACCCGGTCGTGGCCCGGCGGCTGCAGGATGCCGGCGCGGCGGCCGTCATGCCGCTGGGCGCGCCGATCGGTTCCGGCCTCGGGATCCGCAATCCCTACAATATCCGGATCATCCTCGAAACGATCACCATGCCGGTGATCGTGGACGCCGGCGTCGGAACGGCGTCGGACGCCGCGTACGCCATGGAGCTCGGGAGCGACGGCGTCCTGATGAACACGGCAATCGCGGGAGCGAAGGATCCGGTCTCGATGGCCACGGCGATGCGGTTCGGGGTGGAGGCCGGGCGGCTGGCCTTCAAGGCCGGCCGCATTCCCAAGAAGCTCTACGCCACCGCCTCCTCGCCGATCGAAGGCATCCCGAGTTGGGCGCCATAGCGCCGGCTCTCTACCTCGTTACCGACCGGCAGGCGACCCGCGGGCGTGACCTCGTCGCGGTCGTTGCCGAGGCGGTCGGCGCGGGTCTGCCCGCGGTCCAGGTCCGGGAGAAGGATCTCCCGCGGGTGGAGCGGCTCGCGCTGTGCCACCGGCTTCGTGATGTGACCCGCGCGGCGGGCGCCACGTTGTTCGTCAACGGCGACGTCGAGCTGGCGCGCGAGGTGGGGGCCGATGGCGTCCACCGGCCCCACAACCTCGTCATCCTCCTCGAGGACGCCGAAGCCCTCCGGGTGGCCGGGTCGACGCACTCGCTAATCGAGGCGCGTCAGGCCCAGGACGATGGGCTCGACTTCATCCTGTTCGGGCCGGTCTACGACACGCCATCCAAGCGCGCGTACGGTCCGCCGCAGGGCGTCGAGGCGCTGCGACGGATCATCGAGTCGGTGACGATCCCCGTGCTCGCGATCGGCGGGGTCACTCCGGAGCGAGTCCGCGAGGTTCGCGCTGCCGGAGCCGCGGGCGTGGCCGTGATCTCGGCGGTCCTGTCCGCGGAGTCGCCCGGGCTGGCGACGGGCCGGCTCCTCGAGGCGCTCGCGTGAGCGGGGTGCGCCCGTGAAGGTCGTCGTCGTAGGCGGCGGCATCATCGGGTGCGCGTCGGCGCTCGAGCTGGCGAAGGGCGGCGCCGAGGTTGTCCTGTTCGAGCGCGCGACGCCCGGCGGCGAGGCGTCGAGCGCGGCGGCGGGGATGCTCGCAGCCCTCGGCGGCGGTCCGCGAACGCTGTTCCAGGACCTGGCGATCGAGAGCTGGCGGCTCTACCCCGAGGTCGCGATGGAGCTTCGGGAGCGCTCCGGGATCGACGTCGAGCTGGTCCGGCGCGGCACGATGTACCCGATCTTCACCGCCGCGAGCCTCGGATTGGCTGAGCTGGCGCTTCCGGCGCCGCTGGCAGCGGAGTTCGGGGTGCGGACGCTCGACGCGGAGGAGACTCGCAAGCGCGAGCCTGCGCTGTCGCCGGACGTGCGTGGCTCGCTCTTCGTGGAGGGCGACCACTGGGTGAACAACCAGCGGCTCGTGACCGCCTACGCGCAGGCTGCCGTCGCGGCCGGGACCACGCTGAAGATCGGGACGGCGGTCTCCCGGGTCGTGGTGTCGGCCGGCTGCGCGCGGGGCGTGGTCGCCGATGGCGAGGAGGTCGGCGCCGATGTGGTGCTCCTGGCGGCGGGCGCGTGGACGGGTGACGTCGCGGCGTCGTTCGGCGCACGCCTTCCGGTCGCGCCGAGCCGGGGCCAGATGCTGGCGCTCGCGCACGTACCGCCCGTCCTCACGCACTGCGTTCACGGTGAGGAGGCGTACCTGGTCCCACGGCCGTCGGGCGAGCTGCTGGTCGGCGCGACCGTCGAACGTGTCGGGTTCCGCCGGGAGGTCACCGCGAAGGGCATCGGGGGGCTCATCGCCGAGGCCGTCCTGCTGGTGCCGGCTCTTGGCGACCGGGCGATCACCCGCACCTGGTGCGGCTTCAGGCCCTGGGCCCCGGACAGCCTGCCGATCCTGGGCCCCTGGCCGGGCCTTGCCGGGCTGTTCGTTGCCACCGCGCACTATCGGAACGGCATCCTGCTCGCCCCGATCACCGCCCGGCTCATGGCGGAGTGGATTCTGAAGAACGAACCGTCGATCCCGGTCCCGGATTTCCTCCCCGACCGCTTCCTGAGTCGCGCCGCGCCGAGGCTCTGACGGGCAGCTCTTCCGGCAGGCCAGCCCGTGGCTGGTGACGCCTCAGGGCGGGTGATCGGCCAAGGCCCGGAGCTCCTTGCGGAGAACCTTGCCGATGGGGCTCATCGGGAGGGCGCCGAGGAACCGGACGCGCTTTGGGCACTTGTACTTCGCCAGGTGCCGCTGGCAGAAGGCGAGCATCTCCGCGTCCGTCGCCTCGGCGCCCGCCTTCAGGACCACGAAGGCGAGCACCTCCTCGCCCATCAGCGGGTCTTTCTCGCCCACCACCGCCGCCTCGGCGACTTTAGGATGCGCGTAGAGCACTTCCTCGACATCGCGCGGGAAGACGTTGAAGCCGCCGCGGATGATGAGGTCCTTCTTGCGCTCCACGATGCAGAGATAGCCGTCCTCGTCGAGCCGCCCCATGTCTCCGGTGTGGAGCCAGCCACGCTTGATCGTCCGAGCGGTCTCCTCCGGCATCCGGTAGTAGCCCAGCATCACGTTCGGCCCGCGAACGCCGACCTCGCCGACCTCACCCAGCGGGAGGTCGCAGCCCTGGTCGTCGCAAATCCGGATCTCCACCCCGGGGATTGCCTGTCCGACGGAGCCGAGCTTGCGGACGCCGGACAGGCGGTGGGCCGAGACGACCGTGGTGGCCTCGGTCAATCCGTAGCCCTCGAGGATCCGGCCGCCAAACTTCTTCTCGAAGGGCGCGACGATTTCGATGGGAAGCGGCGCCGCCCCGGATCCCCAGACCCGCATCGACGAGGTATCGAAGCGGTCGCCGGCTGAGATTCAGTTCGGAGCTCGAGCCCACGTCCGCGGGCGAGAGGTTGCTCGACCTGGTGGGCTTGCTTGGGCTGCTGGTCGTTCGCGCGCGAGGCGACTCCACTGCTGGTCCGAAACGGGCATACGACTGCCAGGCCAGGAATCGACCGGTCGAGGGCGGCTGCAGATCCGGGCGCGACGTGATATACATGGGCCGGCGCGATCGGCGTGAAGCGCCACGCCGTCACGCGCCGGAAACGTCCCTCGACGGTCCGGAGCAATGGCCAGGAGATGTACGGCAAGGGCTCGGCCGACTTCCCCCAGCGAATCGCCTGCCTGACCGCAGAGACGGTCGAGATCGCATACCTCGTCGGCGCCGGCTCGCGAGTGGTCGGGGTACCCGGGACCGCGCATCGGCCTCCCGAGGCCCGCGAGAAACCGAGGATCGGCGGGTTCACGACGTTCAGGCTCGAGAAGATCCTCGCCCTGCAGCCGGATCTCGTCCTCGCGTTCTCGGACCTCCAGGCCGATATCGTCAGGGATCTCGTCCGCGCTGGCGTGGCCGTGCTCTGCACGAACCAGCGCTCGCTCGACGACATTCTCGGCGCGGTGCTCCTGATCGGTGGCGCCCTGGGCCAGGAGGCCGAGGCGCGCGCGGTGGTCGGCGATCTGCGGGACGAGATCAAACAAGTCCGTGAGTTCTCGAGCGTCTGGCCAGACCGTCCCCGCGTGTACTTCGAGGAGTGGCCGGAGCCGCTGATCGCGGGAATCCGCTGGGTCTCCGAGGCGATGGAGGTCGCGGGGGGGCGGGACGTCTTCCCCGAGCTGCGTGGGGCGCCAGCCGCCGGCGGCCGGGTCGTCGAGGCCGCCGAGGTCGTCCGGCGCGACCCCGAGATCATCTTTGCGTCGTGGTGCGGGAGGAAGGTGGACGCGGCGGCCATCCGCGGCCGCGAGGGCTGGTCCGGAGTGTCGGCGATCCGAAACGGACGGGTATACGAGATCGATGGCGACGCGATCCTCTCGCCTGGGCCGTCGGTACTGGCGGGGCTCAGGCAGATGCACGAAATCATTCAGGAATTCTTGACGTGATGGGCGCGCGTCGAAAGAGCGAGGCCGATGCGCGGCATGAATACATGGCCACGCTCCGCGCGTCAAAAAAACGATGGGGCCGCGAGACCCCGATGCTAGCATTGGAGCCCCGTGAAGGAGACCCATGATTCCTGAGCGTTTCTTTGTTGATCGTTTCAGTCTCTCCTCCGCGCTTCTCGACCGGGTGCTCGGGGGGGCCCTCCGAGGCCGCGTCGACGACGCCGACATCTACCTGGAGTACCGCGTCAGCGAGGAGCTGTTCCTCGAGGAGGGGGCGGTCAAGAAGGCCTCGCGTCACGTGAGTCAGGGGGCAGGTGTCCGGGCTCAGAGCGAGACCCGGACGGGGTACGCCCACACCGACGAGATCACGCTTGCCAACCTCGAAGCCGCCGCGCGGACGGCACGAGCCATCGCGGACCGGGCCACCGACTCCGCCGTGGTCGCGGTCAATCCCAACCGCCGGCCGCACGATCTGTACTCCCTCACGGGCTCACCGGTCGCGGCGAGCCTGGCGCTCAAGACCGATCTCCTCACGCGCGCGGACGCGGAGGCGCGCGCGGCCGACCCCCGCGTCAAGCAGGTCATCGCCACGGTCGCGAGCGAGGACGTGACGGTGCTGATCGCCACCGCGTCCGGCTTCACGGTCGGCGACGTGCGGCCACTGACGCGCTTGAACATCACGGTGATCGCCGAGGCGAACGGCAAGCGCGAGATCGGCACCTTCGGCGGCGGCGGCCGGGTGGAGCTCGGGTACTTCCTCGAGGGAGAGCGCTGGCGCCGATTCACCGCGGAGGCGGTCCGCCAGGCCCTGCTGAAGCTCGATGCCCGTGATGCGCCCGCGGGAACCATGACCGTCGTGCTCGGCCCCGGGTGGCCGGGGATCCTGCTGCACGAGGCGATCGGGCACGGGCTCGAAGGCGATTTCAATCGCAAGGCGGTATCGGCGTTCGCCGGCCGGATGGGCGAGAAGGTCGCGTCTGACCTGGTCACGGTCGTGGATGACGGAACGCTCCCGAATCGGCGCGGCTCGCTGAACGTCGACGACGAGGGCACGCCCACCTCGCGCACGGTGCTGATCGAGAACGGGACGCTGCGCGGGTACATGCAGGACCGCCTCAACGCGCGGCTCATGGGCATGGCCGCGACGGGCAACGGTCGGCGTGAGTCCTTCGCGCATCCTCCGATGCCCCGCATGACCAACACGTTCATGCTCGCGGGCGAGGAGGCGCCGGAGGACATCATCCGGTCGGTCCCCCGCGGGCTCTACGCCGTCAATTTCGGGGGCGGCCAGGTCGACATCACGAGCGGGAAGTTCGTGTTCTCGGCAAGCGAGGCATACCTGATCGAGGATGGCCACGTCACCGCCCCGGTCAAGGGAGCAACGCTGATCGGCAACGGCCCAGACGTGCTCAGGCGAGTGAGCCGGGTGGGGCACGATCTGGCCCTCGACGAGGGTATCGGGACCTGTGGCAAGGACGGCCAGTCGGTTCCCGTCGGCGTGGGACTTCCGACGATCCGCGTCGACAGCATGACCGTCGGCGGCACCCGCCCAGAATGATCATGCGAGCCGCAGGCGAGCGTTCCTTATTGCAAGCGCGGCGCCAGCCGCGCGTCGCCAATCAATCAAGCGGCCCGAAACAACCGCCAGGCGCCTTGGGCGACGGCTCTCGATCCCACGCGCCACGGCGGCGACGCGTCGCCAATCAATCAAGCGGCCCGAAGCAACCGCCAGGCGCCTTCGGCGACGGCTCTCGATCCCACGCGCCGCGGCCGCCGCGCGTCGCCAATCAATCAAGCGGCCCGAAGCAACCGCCAAGCGCCTTCGGCCACGGCGACGGCACGGTGGCTGGTATTCGTCGTGTCCGCTGACCTGCTCCTCGACGTCCTGAAGCAGGCCACCAGGCTCGGGGCGACCGAGGCGGACGGCTACCTCGTCGAGGAGCGGGAGTCGTCGGCCCTGGTGCGCCTCGGCCAGGTCGACACCGTGACCGAGTCGCAGGAGCGCCGGTTGTCGATCCGCGTGTTCGTCGGGCGGTCCTCGGCCTCCGCGTCCACCTCCGATCTCTCCCGCGACTCGCTGCGAGGGTTGATCGACGAAGCGACGGGGCTCGCCCGGGTCACGGCGCCCGATCCACTGTCGGGGCTGCCGGATCCCGTGGCCCTGATCACCGAGATCCCCGAGCTGGACCTTTTCGATCCCCGTGGCCACGATATCGACCCCGAAGCGAAGATCGGCCTGGCCCGCCGGGCGGAGGCGGCAGCGCTCGATCTCGACCCCCGGATCACGAACTCCGAGGGCGCCCAGTACTCGGACCGCCAGTCCACGTACACGTACGCGACGTCGCACGGGTTCGCCGGGACGTATGCCGGGTCGACGTTCGGGCTGACGGTGGCGCCGGTGGCGTCGCGCAACGGAGAGATGCAGCGCGACGCCTGGTACTCGACCGCCCGGAAGCGCGCACGCCTGGACTCCCCCGAGGACATCGGCCGGAAGGCTGCCCGGCGGGCGCTCCGGCGGCTGGGCGCCCGACAGGTGCGGACCGCCGAGGTGCCCGTGGTCTTCGACCCGGAGACCGCGGCGAGCTTGATCGGATCGATCGCGGGTGCGGCCTCGGGGCCAGCGCTCTACCGCTCCACCTCCTTCCTCGTCGGCCGGCTGGGGAAGCGGATCGCGGCATCCCTGGTGACGATCGTCGACGACGGGACCATCCCCGACGCGCTCGGCTCGAAGCCGTTCGATGGTGAGGGGCTCGCGGTCCAGCGGATCACGGTCGTGGCCGGTGGGGTTCTCGAGTCCTATCTGCTGGACACCTATAGCGCTCGAAAGCTCGGCCAGACATCGACCCATCACGCCTCCCGCACGGCGGGCGGTGTCGGGGTGCAGGCGACCAACCTGGTCCTCCAGCCGGGCACGGCCTCGCCGGAAGACCTCATCCGATCCGTGAAGAACGGGTTCTACGTCACCGAGCTGATCGGGTTCGGGGTGAGCCCGGTGACGGGCGACTACTCGCGCGGCGCAGCCGGGATGTGGATCGAGAACGGGGAGCTGGCGTATCCGGTCAACGAGGTCACCATTGCGGGGAACCTCCTCGGCATGTTCGAGGCGATCGACGGCATCGGCAACGACCTCGTCCTGCGCGACGCGACCGCGGCGCCGACGCTCAAGATCGCTCGGATGGTGGTCGCCGGGACCTAACCAGAGCAGCGCGTCTGGGAGAACGGGCATGGTCATCGACTCGCATTGCCACCTACACGATCCGGCGTTCGCCAAGGTTCAGGAAACCCTCGCGCGCGCCGTGGCCCGGGACGTGTGGGGGGTGGTAGCGGTGGGTTGTGATCCGGTCACCAACGAGCAGACGCTGTCGGCCGCGCGCGCGCTGCCCAGGGCAGTCTGGCCGTGCTGCGGCTTCCACCCGGACTGGACCCACCTGGGCGGCTTCGATCTCGAGCAGGTGGAGACTCAGGTCCGCACCCACCATGCGCACCTCGTGGCGATCGGCGAGATCGGGCTGCCGTGGTACTCCCTGGATCGAGTCAGCGACACCGCGGGCTGGATGACCGAGGGGCGGCTGCGCCTGGAGCGGATGCTCGCCCTCGCCTTCCGGTACGACCTGCCGGTCATCCTGCACGCTCCCCATGGGGCGGCGGTGTCCGCCCTGGAGGCGCTCCGGCGCCGCCGGATCGAGCGGGCCGTGTTCCACTGGCACAAGGCGCCGCCGGACGTCACCCGGCAGATCGTCGACGCGGGGTACTTCGTCTCGATGACGCCGGAGCTGATCTACCGCGACCGCGACCGCGAGATGGTCGAGTGGCTGCCTCTGGAGTCGATGCTGGTGGAGAGTGACGCGCCCTGGCACTACGAGGGCGAGTTCGCCAGCCTCGACAGCGGGCCCTGGTTCGCCGCACGCGTGGCGGAAGAGGTCGCGAAGATCAAGAAGCTCCCCGTCGACGAGGTCATGTTCCAGCTGTCGAGCAACACCTGTCAGCTCTTCGATCTCGTCTGGGCTTGACGGCCGAGCCCCACCGAGTGCCCGTCGCCGGCGGCTCGCTGGCGATGATTCTGCACCTTCCGGGGGGCGGTCCGGCGCCACTCATCGTCGCCTGCCACGGCCTCGGCGCGTCCAAGGACAGCGACAAGTACCTCCTGCTCGGCGCCGAGCTGTCGGGGGCCGGCTTCGCCGTCGGTCGTTTCGACTTCCGGGGCGCGGGGGAGTCGACGGGTCTGCCGGCGGAGGCCACCGTGTCCACCCGGATCGAGGACGCCCTGGCCGTGCTCGACTATCTGGGCCGCGACCCCCGGCTCAACTCCGCTCGCTGTGGCCTGGTCGGGTCGAGCATGGGCGGGTTCATCGCGCTGCACGTCGCCGCGCGGCGCTCGCGGCGAACCGCGGTCGTGACCTGGAACGCACCGGCGAGCCTCCTCGGCCTCCTCGACCGCGGGTCCGAGGCCGGTGGCGACCTGGGGGCGGCGCTGGTCGCCGAGCTTCGACAGCGCACCTACGCGACGGCCCCGGGAGGCGTCGCGTGCATCCGGATCATTCATGGTGAGCGTGACGAGGTCGTGCCGCCCGACCATGCGCGGCAGCTCTTCGAAGGGGCGGGGGAGCCGCGGGACCTCCGGGTGATCCCGGAAGGAGACCACCGGCTCTCGGAGATCCGCGCTCGGCGCGAGGCGGTGGAGCTCACGCGCGACTGGTTTGCCGCGCATCTGTGAGCCGCCTCCCCGCCGCCCCGGCATGACAAGCAGCGGCCGGCATGTTACGACTGGAAGACGCAATGGAGCGCGCCGGCGGACTGCTAGCTGATCGTGGGGTCACCGCCGCTCGCAACCGCGGCGAGCGGCCTCCGCCCGCCCACCGCCTGCCGGCCGTGACCGCCCGTCCTGAGTGGGTCGAGCGGGCCCTCCGGTGAACGGGCGCCGTCTCCTCACGCTCGTCTTTGGCTTCGTCGCGCTCGGGTTCGTCGTCTACGGCCTCTACGCATGGTATCGCTCCTACCGCCAGGTCTCCACCGACGACGCCTATGTCGAGGGGCCCATCGCCACCGTGAGCGCCAAGATCCATGGCCAAGTCATCGAGCTGTTCGTCCGTGACAACCTGAGCGTCAAGGCTGCAGACCTCCTGGCGCGCATCGATCCGCGCGACTACGCGGTGCGGGTCGAGCATGCCCGCGCGGCCGTAGCGATCGCGGAGAGTCGGCATCGCGCGGCAGCCGCGGGCGTGGCACTGATCCGCGCGCGGGCCGAGAGCCAGCTGACGCAGGCGCGCGCGGCCATGCTATCGGCGGACTCCGCGCGGAGGTCGGCCCGGGAGGTCGTGGAGTCCGCGCGGGCTACCGCGGCGGCCCGCCGGGCGGCGCTCATGAGCGTCAAGTCCGAGGTGGACCGCGCCCGCGCGCTGGCTCGCCGGGCCGCCGCCGATCAGGAGCGAGCCCGCGAGCTGTTCGCGCGCGACCTGGTCTCCAAGCAGGAGATGCAGCATGCGGAGACCGAGGGGATGGCCGCCGCGGCGCTCGTTGCGTCGGCCGAGCAGCGGGTCGTCCAGGCCGAGCGGGACCTGGCGGCGGCCGGGGCGGACGTCAAATTCCGCGAGGCCGGCGCCGAGCCCAACCAGGTGGGCATTCGCATGGCGCACGCGCGGGTGATGGATGCGCAGGCGCGCCAGCTGGAGGCCGGCGCCATGCTGCAGGAGGTCCGCGTCCGCGAGGCGGAGCAGGACCTGGCGGCCGCGCAGCTGCGCGAGGCCCGAGCCAGCCTCGAGCTGGCCGAGCTGAACCTGCGGGACACCGAGCTTCGGGCGCCGATCGGGGGCGTGGTGGCCCGCAAGATCGTGGAGCGGGGACAGGTCGTCGAGCCGGGCCAGCCGCTCCTGGCGATCGTGCCGCTCCACGAGGTCTGGGTGGTCGCCAACTTCAAGGAGACGCAGCTCGCGCGGGTCCGGCCCGGAATGAAGGCGCGGGTCCGCGTCGACACGTTCTCCGGCCGGACGTTCACCGGCGTGGTCGACTCGATCAGCGCCGGCACCGGCTCGCGCTTCTCGCTCCTACCGCCCGAGAACGCAACAGGCAACTGGGTCAAGGTCGTGCAGCGCGTGCCCGTGAAGATCACGCTCGACCCCAAGGAGTTCGGCAACCCGCACACGCTTCGCACCGGCATGTCCGCGGTTGTGACCATCCTCCTCAAGTAACACCCGGATCAGCGAGGAGAGAGCCCACGGACCCTGAGAGACGCCGGCGAGAACCGCTGGCGAGCCCTAACCCGTGAATTGGAGTCGAAGCCCGGGACCCGGCTCGCGATCAATCCGGATGGTCGACGAGGAAGCCGGCACGTTCGTGCCGCCCTTCCGTCGCTGGATGATCACAGTCTGCACGATGCTGGTCACCGGCATGCAGGTCCTCGACACCAGCGTGACCAACGTCGCCCTCCCGCACATGCAGGGCGCCCTGTCAGCGAGCGTCGAGGAGGTCACCTGGGTTCTCACGTCGTACCTGGCGTCCAACGCCATCGTCATCCCGGCCACGGCGTGGCTCATGTACCTCATGGGACGGCGAAGGCTCTTCTTGCTCGTCACGATCCTCTTCACCGCGGCGTCGGTCGCCTCCGGCCTGGCCCCGACGCTGACCGCCCTGATCTCGGCCCGAGTGCTCCAGGGATTCGGTGCGGGCCCGATCGTGCCGCTGTCGCAGGCAATTCTGTGGGAGATCTTCCCGTCCCGTCAGCGGGGCCTCGCCATGGCGGTGTGGGGAATCGGCGTGATGTTCGGGCCGATCTGCGGGCCCACCCTCGGGGGGTGGATCACCGACAACTGGTCCTGGCGCTGGATCTTCTACATCAACCTGCCCATCGGAGCCCTGGCGTTCATCCTGGGCAGCCTCTACATCGACGACTCCTCGCTGGATCAGCGGTCCAGTCGGATCGACTGGGCCGGGCTGGCGCTGATGGTGGTCGGCTTCGGCGCGGCCCAGCTCGTGCTTGACCGGGGCGAGCGGGCCGAGTGGTTCGACTCGACGGGGATCTGGGTGCTGACCCTGGTGGCGGTCATGGCGCTCGGCGCGTTCGTCATCCGTGAGCTGTACGCGGCTGATCCCATCGTTGATCTCAGGGTCTTCCTGGACCGGAACTTCTCGGTGGGGACCACGATGATGACGCTGGTCGGCCTCGGGCTCTTCTCGAGCATGCTGCTGTTCGCGCTGTACACGCAGAAGATCATGAGCTACGACGCCTGGACGGCGGGGTTCGTCCTGGCGCCCGGCGGTGTCGGCAACCTGATGTCCCTCATCGTCGCCGGTCGCCTCGTGGCCCGGATAGACCAGCGCGTCATGCTCGCGGTCGGATGCCTGCTCAACGCGGCGGGCGCTTATATCATGTCAACCCTGTCGCTGGAGATGGACTACTGGACCCTGGCCTGGCCGCGCTTCGTGCAGGGCCTCGGGATGGGGTTCCTCTTCGTGCCGCTGACCGTGATGGCGCTGGCGACGATCCCGCGAGACAGGGTCGCCAACGCGACATCGTGCTTCAACCTCGTCCGCAATCTGGGCGGCAGCTTCGGCGTAGCTCTGGCCGCGACGTTACTGGCCCGCCGCAGCCAGTACCACCAGGCGAACCTCGTCGGCAATGTCGATGCCTGGGACCCCGAGACGGCCCACCGCCTCCGCGAGCTGACCGACCACTTCGCCGCGCAGGGGGCTCACGCTTATACGGCCGAGCGCCAGGCCCTGGGCCACCTCTATCGGATCACGGTGCAGCAGGCCCAGATCCTCGCCTACGCGGACGAGTTCTGGGTAATCGCGCTCATCTTCGTGGGGGTACTGGCGGGTATCCCGTTCCTCCGCCGAGTGCACACCGACCCGATTGTCAAGGAAGGCACCGGAATTGTCGTCGAGGGTTGATGGCAAATCGTGAGTGCAAGTTTTTGTATGGACGGTGTCTGGCTGATGTACTCTACGCCCGGCGTGGAGCTGCCGGGATCGCCCGGTGGCTCGTCGATAGTGCTGCCTCGACGTGCCTCCCGAGGCACGCGGGCCGGCCAAGGGTATTTCCTCAGGAGCGTCAGGAAAGCATCCAGGGACGCTGTTTCGCGCGTGGATCGGGCGAATCCGCGCGATCCCCCCTTGACAGGCTAGACGGGGTTCACCATAATCGGGCCGCTTCATCCGGGCCGAGGCTCGATTAGGACGCGTCGCGGCAACCTGGTGTCGCGAGCGAAGCGCGGTTGGAGAAAGGGGGAATCGGGCCGGCGCGGTATCCTTCGCAAGCTTTACGTCGAAACGACTCACCTTCCAATGACAGGGGGGTCACATGCGACACAGGAGTCACCTGACGAGAATCATGAAGATCGCGATGTTCGCGCTGATCGGGGCGATCTGCCTATCGGGCGTGACGGTTGCCAGCGCCCAGATGAGCGATAAACCGCTGATGGAGAAGTGGGCCCCTACAGAGTGGGGGCCGGATGACAAGGCCGGCGCCGTCAACCGCACGACGCCTGCCATCGTTCTGAAGGCAGTGACGCTGGTGAAGCAGGGGAAAGTGGCCACGCTCGGCAAGCTCTACTCGTCGGACGTCCCGGCGTTCGGGCCACGGTCATGGAACATGACCATTCCTGGCACACCGACCGGCGGTCCATTCGGCAAGAACGCGCTCGTGTACCACGATGAGTGGGTGACGACCGAAATCGGCCAGATCAGCACCCAGTTCGACGGGCCGGGCCACATCGGCGTGCGGACCTCGAAGGGAGACTTCTACTACAACGGCCGCGATCGCGAGAAGAGCTACCAGCGAGGCGCGGGCGGCCGGGTGATCGGCATGGGTCCCCTTGGCGTCGAGCACGTGGCTGAGAAGGGGTACGTCTGCCGTGGCGTACTGCTCGACGCGGCGGGATTCAAGGGCGTGGAGCGGCTTCCCATTCCCAAGACCAAGGACAGCCCCGGTATCGTGACGGCTGCCGACGTCAAGGGCATGATCGCCAAGCAGGGCATTGCGGACCTCGGCGAAGGCGACTGTGTGTTCTTGCACACCGGACACGGCAACCTCTGGGCGAACTCGGTGTGGAAGTCGCTCTCTCCGGAGGACAAGGCGAAGCGCCGGGCCGAGTTCGGGTCGGGCGAGCCGGGGTTCGGCATCAGCGCGTGCCAGTACTTCGCCGACCGGAAGGTGATCCTGACCGGCGGTGACACGTCGGCCAACGACGCCCAACCCCAGGGCGAGAACGACGACATGGCTGTGGAATGCCACACCGAGCTGCAGACTCGCCGCGGCATCTGGAACATCGAGAACCTCGACCTGAACCCGCTGGTGAAGGACAAGGTCTACGAGTTCCTGTTCGTGTGGGCGCCGCTCCGGATCGTCGGCGGCACCGGTTCGCCGGGGAACCCGGTCGCGATGTGGTAGGTCGCGCCCCCGCAGCACCCGGAGCCGGCAGTGTGCCGGCTCCGGTCTTCACCCGCATGGACCCGCAAAGGAGGGCTTCAATGAAGCATCAGAAGCTTCACACAACACTCGGGCAAGCGGCAGTCCTGCTTGCCCTCGCCTTGGTGTTCGCCGTCCAGCCGGCCCTCGCCGACTCGTCCGCGGCCAACATCAAGAACTGTCCGGACCAGAACTGGTGTGCCTATCACCGGACCGTGGATACGGCCTGGCGGTACAGCCCGCTGAGCCAGATCAACACCTCGAACGTCAGCAAGCTGCGGCCGGTGTGGATCTTCCAGCCCGGCGACCCGCGGATGGGGCTGCACAGCACGCCGCTGGTGATCGACGGGGCGCTGTACATCTCCACCAACCCGTCAACCGTCTGGAAGCTCAACGCGGCAACGGGTGAGCGGCTCTGGGCCTACGTGCCCAAGATGGACGAAGCGGTCGTTTCGCGCTCGTTCTTCGCGCACACGCGCGGGCTGGCGGTCGGTGACGGCCGGGTCTACATGGGCCTGGCCGATGGCCGGCTGGTGGCGCTGGATGAGAACACCGGCAAGCCCGTCTGGGACCGTCAGGTCGTCAACTCGAAGAAGGAGACGGCGGGTTTCAGCGGGGCGGCGACCTTCATCAGCTCGGACCTGATGGTCATTGGCCAGAACGGTGGCGAGTACCCGATCGAGGGAAAGATCTTCGGCGTCAACCCCAAGACCGGCGACATCAAGTGGACGTTCTACACGACTGGTCGGGATGATCCGAAAGCTCTCGCCACCTGGAAGGGCGACTCCTGGAAGTACGGCGGCGGTGGCTCCTGGATGCCGGGGTCGGTGGACTACGAGAACAACCAGATCATCATCGGGACAGGCAACCCGAACCCCGATTATGACTACTGCGGCGACCAGTGCCTAGACCCGAACGCGGACGGTTGGCGGCCGGGCGGCAGCCTGTACACCTCCTCGACAGTCGCTCTCGATCTCACTACTGGCAAGCTGAACTGGTATTTCCAGGAGGCGCCGGCTGATCCGTACGATTACGATGCCGCGCCGGGCGAGTACGTGCTGTTCGAGGACGGGGGCCGGAAGCTCGTGCTGCATCCGGGCAAGAACGGGTTCAACGCCGTTCACGACCGGAAGTCGGGCAAGCCCATCAACGTCTACCCGGACATGAAGTCGTTCAACTGGACGACGGGCTTCAATCTGGAAACGGCTAAGTGGGAGAACATGCTGTGGCCCAAGGCCGGCGTGAAAACGCTGGTGTGCCCGGCCATCGACGGTGGCCACAGCTGGAACGCGGGCGCCTACAGCCCGCAGACCAAGCTGTTCTACCGGATTGCGAACGAGTGGTGCATGAACCTGACGGTGGCGCCGAAGACGGGCGGCACGACGATCACGGCCGGCTCCGAGACCCGGACCCTCGAGCCCTTCGCGCAGGCCTTCATGGCGGCGGAGTGGGTCGGCGCGGACCCGCCGGGTGACAAGGCGCATGGGCGGGTCACGGGCCGTGACCCGGTCACCGGCAAGATCGCGTGGGAGAAGCGGTACGACATCATCCCGCACTCAGCCCTGATGACGACAGGCGGCGGGTTGCTCTTCATCGGCACGACCGACGGCTGGGTCCAGGCGCTGGACGCCAAGACCGGGAACGTGCTCTGGCAGTTCAACAATGGCTCGGGCCACAACGGAGGGATCGTCTCCTACGCGGTCGGCGGCAAGCAGTACATCGCCGTCGCGGTGGGGCACGGGTCCTACGTCGGCCGCGCCCTCGCCGACCACTACCACAAGGACAAGATCCTCAACATGAAGGAGAGTGCGGCGATCGTCACGTTCGCGCTCGACTAGGCAGGTCCGAGTCACCGGTGGAGGCAGGAGGAGCTGGTCGCCTCCTGCCCCACCTTTTCCCGTCTGGTATCCTTATCCGGGAAGGTCAGTCGGCGGACTGTGCGCGGGGCCGCCGTCGTTCCGATCACTTTACCGAGGACACCGAAGGATGACGTTCAAGCTGGGCCCGTGGTGTGCGACTCTCATCGCCGTCACAACATTGCTCGGATCCGGTGGCAGAGGCTTCTCCGCGGAGACGCCAGAGGCCGACAAGGCGGCGGAAGAACAGACCGAGGCAATGCCCCACGTCGTGGTCGAGTCTTCCAACCCCATGTCGGGGAACCCGGACGCGATCCTGGCCGGGAAGCAGCTCTACTTCAAGTGGTGCACGGCGTGCCACGGGCCGAAGGCCGACGGGGTGTCGCGGTTCGGAAGCTATGCGGCCGACCTTCGACACTTCTGGCGCGGTTACAAGGAGTTCGTCGTCCTCGTCAAGAACGGGCGACCCGAGAAGCAGATGCCGCCGTGGAGGGAAGTGCTGGACGAGACGCAGATCGCCCAGGTGGGCGCGTTCCTGGAGACCTTGTCGGTCGAGGGGGCCGTATGGAAGTGACCGGGCGCGCGATCCACGGTATCTGGCTTGCCCTCGCGCTGGCGGTCTTGAGCGCCGGGTCCGCTGGCGCGGCCGAGTACCTGCAGACACTGAAGGACGGAACGTGGATATGCGTGTCGCCCGACGCCTATGACCAGGCGGTCCAGCAACAGACCACGCAGAGCCAAGATCTCGAGGCGCTGCAGAGGGAGCTGCTCGACAAAAAACAGTGCATGTACCTCGACGCCGAGTGGGTCGGGAACATGATGGCGCCATTCGCCCGCGTCACGGAGCGCCAGGGAACCAAAGTCCGGGTGGAGTTCACGGTCGAGTTCCGGAAGCGCATCGAGTTCCTTCACCGGCAGATCAACCGGGTCACCTACGCCGGCTGGACGGACTCCGCAAACCTCGTCGACAAAGAGATCCTCTAGCAGGCTGCTGAAAAAGGCCCAGCTGCCTCGTTGGCGCCCTTACTGCGAGGGACGCAGGCCCATGTCGGCGGCGGCGCTCGCCCCCGCGGTCCGGCCGAACACGGCGCCCGAGGTCAATCCGGCGCCGCCCGGGTAGTTGTGGTAGAAGAGTCCGCCCACCAGCTCCCCTGCGGCGTAGAGTCCAGGGATCGGCAGGTCCTCGGTGTCGAGGACCTGCCCGCGCGTGTTCACGCGCAGGCCGCCGAACGTGAAGGTGATCCCGCAGGTGACGGCGAAGCCCACGAAGGGCGGTGTGTCGAGCGGGAGGGCCCAGTTGGATTTCGGAGGCGTGACGCCGCGGGTGCGCTTGCCGTCCAGGATCGCGGGGTTGAACTCGCCCGGCTGGACGGCCGCGTTGTAAGCGGCCACCGTCCGCTCGAGTCCGTCCGCGTCGATCTCGAGCCGTGTCGCCAGCTCGCGGACCGTCGGCGCTTCGGCCTTCGTCATCTGGCGGATGCGGTACTCCTCCCGGAGCAGCGGCACGACCTTTTGGTCGAAAAGCTGGAAGGCCGCGCGCCGGGGCTGGCGCAGGATCTCGCGCCCGTACTTGGCGTACGTGTAGTTGCGGAAGTCGGCCCCCTCGTCGACGAAGCGCTCGCCGTGAAGGTTGACGATCAGCCCGAGCGGGTACGAGTGCTTCTGAAAGAGATCGCCGACCCGGCGGTCGCCGAACGGCGGCGCGTTCAGGTCCCAGGCCACGGCATGACAGCCCGACCAGTGGCCGTAGGGCTGGGCGCCGATCTCGAGCGCGGTCCGGATGCCGTCCCCCGTGTTGTGGCGCGTCCCGCGTACGCGCGCTAGCTCCCAGCCCGGGCCCAGGTAGCGTGTTCGCCATTCCGGGTTGGCCTCGAACCCGCCGCAGGCCAGGATAACCGCCTCGCAGGGCACGGTCGCGAAGCCAGCCGCGCTGCGCACGGTGACCCCCTGGATCGCCCCCTGGTCGTCCACCTCGAGCCGGGACACCTTCATCCCGTATTGCACATCGACCCCGAGCTTCTCGGCTCGCTCGTAGAGCGCCTCGATGAGCCCGGGCCCGCCGCCGACCGCCTCGACCGAGAGCCCGCCCCAGAAGCGATGCCGCTCGCCGAGCTTGAAGGCCTGACGCGCGAGCATGGGAATGAAGCGGACGCCCTGCCCCCGCATCCACGCGATCGTGGGACGCGAGCGGTGGACCAGCGCCTCCAGCAGGTCCGGGTCGGAGAGATCCTCGCTCAGGCGGGCCACGTCGTCGAAGAATCGGTCCGGCGGGTAGGGCTCGATCTCGATCGCCGCAGCCTCGGCGTCGCTGAGATCGGTCAGGATGTCGCGGCGCAGATCGTCGAGGCCAGCATGGGCGAAGCGAAACGCCCCCGCCGTGAAGAAGGAGTTGCCGCCGCGCTCGGCGGGGGGCGCCTTCTCGATGAGGCGGACCTCCGCACCGGCCTCCCGCGCCGCGATCGCGGCACACAGGGCCGCATTGCCCCCGCCGACGACGAGGATCATCGGCGACGCGCCGCTCCAAGGCGCTTGCGGGTGCTCGCCGGGTCAAGCCTCGGAGGTCGTTTCGAAGCCCTTGATTGATTGGCGACGCGCCGCTGCGCGGCGCTTGCTGTTAGGGAGTGCTCGCCTGCGGCTCGCATTTTATCGGGCTGCCAGGAGGGCGAGGATGGCGAGGCCCAGGGCGACGCGATAGGCGACGAAGGGAACCAGCGAGTTCTTCTTGAGGTAGTTCACGAGGAACCAGACGGCAGCCCAGCCGCTCCCGAAAGCCGCCAGCACGGCGACGACCACCGGTCCTCGCTCGTCGCCCGGAATCCCCGCGCGAAGGAGGTCCAGGGTCTTGGCGGCACCCGCGGCAGCCGTGATCGGGATGCCGAGGAGGAAGGCGAACCGCGCGGCGGTCGGCCGGTCGAGACCGCCGCAGAGTCCCGCCGTGATCGTGATCCCGGACCGGGAGGTGCCGGGGATGAGGGCCAGCGCCTGCGCGAAACCGACGAGGAGCCCCTGCCCCCACGAGAGGTCCTGCTCGCTCTTCGTGAGGGGCGCCTGCCTTGCCGACATCCGGTCGGCGGCGAGCATGGCGAGACCCCAGACGATCGTCGACGTCGCCACCACTACTGGAAGCCGGAGGTGCTCCTCGATGATCCGGTTGAACAGCAGGCCGGCGAATCCCGCCGGAAGTGTCGAGACCAGGAGGAGGAGCCCGAGCCTGCGCGTGGCCCGGCCGCCCTGGCGTCTGCCGACGCTCGCCAGCATCGCGAGCAGCTCACGCCGGAAGTACGCGACGAGGGCCCCGAGCGTGCCCAGGTGAATCACGGCGTCGAACGCCAGGCCTTGATCGCGCCACCCGAGCACCATCGGGACCAGCACGAGGTGCCCGGACGACGAGACGGGCAAGAACTCGGTTGCGCCCTGGACGAGCCCGAGCACGACCCCCTGCGCGTAGGTCATCCGACGATGTCTTCGCCACCATCGACACCGATGACGTTGCCCGTGATCCAGTGCGTATCGGGATGGCAGAGGAGGACAATGGCCCGGGCGACATCCTCGGGGGTAGTCAGCCGCCCCGACGGGTTGCGCCGGCGAGCCATCTCCTTGATGGCGTCGCGGCCAGGGATCTTCTGCAGGGCGGGCGTATCGGTCACGCCGGCCCGGATCGCGTTGACGGTGATGCCGCGGGGCGCCAGCTCCGCCGCGAGCTGGCGGACGTGGGACTCGAGCGCCGCCTTGGCCGCGGAGACGGGCCCGTAGTGCGGCAGCACGCGGGTGCCGCCAGCCGACGTCATCGCGAGAATTCGCCCACCCGGGCCCATCAGCCCGCGCCCGACGACCTCCTGGGTCCAGTAGACGAGGCTGTGGGCCATGACGTCGAGCGTCATATCCATCTGGGCCGGCGTCACCGCGTCCTTCACGGGATCGGCTACGTAGAGCTTCAGCGTGCCGAACGCGAGCGAATGGAGCAAGAGCCGTAGCGAGCCGCCCTCGCCAGGCTCCTCCAGGCGCCGCTGCATCTCGGCGGCCACCTCCGCGCGCTTCTCGGGGTCGGCCGCGTTGACGTTGAAGAAGCACGCCTGCCGCCCGAGCGACTGGATATGGCTGGCGATGCGCTCGGCATTCGGGAGCGTCGCCTTGCGATCGAGGTGGACGCCGAAGACGTTCAAGCCGGCCCGCGCGCAGGCGAGGCTCACCGCTTCGCCGAACCCGGAGGAGGCGCCGAGGATCAGTGCGGAGCCGTGGAGCGAGATGGCACTGGAGTCCGTCAGGTCAACCCTCCCAGGCCAAGGGTGAGCACGAGCAGGACGGCGCCGGCCCACCGGGCGGAACCGGATGCGAGGATCCCTGCGATGCCGGTCATGACATGGAACAGCGCGAGCGCGAGAACGAAGTCAGTGAGGATCAGACCGAGGACATTGATGAGCAGGAAGCCGGCGCCGATCGCCAGGAGGGGGCCGACCACCCCGTGATGGCGGCGCACACCGATGAGCACCAGGACGCACAGGTCAGCCAGCAGGAGCCAGCGGGTGGCACTCGGACCCGGGACGATTCCGGTCACGCGCTCGAGCCAGTAGCGGCTGGCGGGAGCGCCCGGGGGGATCTGTGTCACCGCCGCGAGGAGGCAGTGCATCGGCGCTGGTATGTTAGCATCGCGGAATTTCCCGGGGTCGAGCATCCGTGTAGAATCGTGCCGTCATGCCCAAGACGGCGGGCATCATCTTGATCGGCAACGAGTTGCTGTCGGGCAAGACTGCCGATGCCAACGCCGCCTACCTGTGCCGGGAGCTGCGCCAGCTCGGTGTCGACGTCCGCCGGATCAGCGTGATCCCGGACGACGTGCTGGTGATTGCGGCCGACGTCGCCAGCCAGAGCCGCGAATTCGACCTCGTGTTCACCTCGGGCGGGGTGGGGCCGACGCATGACGATGTCACCGTCGAGGGGGTGGCCCGGGCGCTGGGAGCCCGCGTCGTGCCGCACCCCGCGCTGGTGAGCCTCCTGCAGGGTGTCTACAAGGCCGAGCTGAACGAGGCACGGCTCAAGATGGCCGAGGTGCCCGAAGGCGCGCAGCTCATCGACGCCAGCGGCCTCCTCTTCCCGGTGGTGGTGATGGGCAACGTGTACATCCTGCCGGGCGTACCCGAGATCTTCCGCCAGAAGTTCGCCGCGATCCGCGATCGATTCCGCGACGAGCCGATCCACTTGACGAGTGTCTTCGTCCGCATGAGCGAGGGGACACTCGCCGACTTCCTGAACGACCTGCTCCGCGGCTATCCGGACCTGCTCCTGGGCTCGTATCCGGAGCTCGCCAACCCCGAGTACAAGGTGAAGGTGACGCTGGAGTCGAGAGACCGCGCCTATCTCGGCAAGGCGCTCGAGGACTTCCTCGGCCGGTTGCCGAAGAGCACCATCGTGAGAGTCGAATAGAAGGGTCGAAGAGAAGGGTCGAAGCGAAAGGAGCGTGTCCGATGGCGACCTACACGATCGATCGACGGGGCTTCCTCAGGACGACAGCGGCCGGACTCGGCGCGACCGCGGCGCTGGCCGTGACCCGGTCGAGCGCCCATCACCTCAACGAGTCGGCGATGCCGGCGCCCGCGGGCCAGCGGGTCGTGGTCATCGGGGGCGGGTTCGGCGGTATTTTCACCGCGGTCACGCTTCGCAAGCTCGCGCCGGCCGCGGAGATCGTCGTCGTCGAGCGCAACCCGTTCTTCATCTCCGGTCCGGCTTCGATGGAATACGTGTTCGGGATGACGACGCTCGACGAGATCTCCCGTGGGTACGCGCCGTTGATGGCGCAAGGGATCAAGGTGATGAAGGCCGAGGTCGAGGCGATCGAGCCCGACAAGCGTCATGTCTACACCTCGATGGGCAAGCTCGAGTACACGCACCTGGTCGTGACCACGGGTATCCGGCTCGCGTACGAGGAGATCGAGGGGCTCCGCGATCATCCCGAGGAGAACACCCACCCTTACGACAAGTCGACGATCGTCGACATGCGGCGCCGCCTCGACACCTACCGCGGTGGGGTCGTGCTTCTCGGCGTACCTGCCGTCCCGTTCAAGTGCCCCCCGGGGCCCTATGAGATCGCGCTGCTCCTGGCCGAGCGGATCAAGAAGAACAATCTGAACGGCAAGGTCCTCATCGTGGACGCGAACGGCGATCCTCAGCCGCCGGGCCTGAAGCAAGGGTTCCGGGACGCGATGTTGATCACGTGGGCCGATCAGATCGAGTACGTGACCAACCAGAAGATCACCGCGGTGGACATCGGCGCCAAGACGGCGGCGACCGACAAGGGGCAGTCACACAAGTACGACCTGCTGGCGGTGATTCCGCCGAACCGGGCCTCCCGGATCATCCGTGAGGCCGGGCTCGGAGACCCCTTTGCCGACGTCGACCTCGCGACGTTCCGGTGCGCGAAGTTCGAGAACATCTGGGCACTGGGGGACGCCGCCAAGACGCCGTTCACGAAGAGCGCCTACGTCGCGTCGATCTCGGGCAAGATCGCCGCGCACGCCATCGCCGCCGCCCTCGGCGCGAAGCCGCCGGCACCGCCGGACCTTCACAACATCTGCTACCCGTATGTGCAGAGCGATAAGACCTTGTTGGTCCGGGCGGACTGGACCGTCGGGATGGAGGACGGTAAGCAAAAGGTCAACGCGAAGGGCACCGCGGACAACACGGCGGACGCGACCCGGGTCCAGCTCCGCAAGGCGTGGGAGCGCGGCCTCTGGCGCGAGATGTTCGGGGCGTAGACTCTCGGAAGGGGGCTTCGCCCCCCTTCCGAACCTCAGGAAGGAGGCTCAACGTTCGGGTGGATCGGCGGCAGTTCGTCACGGGGTGCCTGCTCGCAGGCTTGGCCGGCTCGACCCATTCTCGGGTGACGGGCGGTGAGCCACCAACAGCAAGCCCAGCGTATCCGCGGGCGGTGCTCGTGGACGAGAACGGTGGGCCCCTCGCGGCGGCGCGCCTGTCCCCGCACCTGGCCTACTGCTTTCTGTACCCGTACGTCAGCACGCCGTGCCTGCTCATCGACCTGGGCGAACCGGTCGAGCGTCGCGAGGTCGCCGGAGACACCCGCCCCGGGGGGGTCGGGCCGGATCGATCGATCGTCGCATATACCGCCATCTGCCCGCACGAGTGGAGTCATCCCGAGCCCGAGTTCTCGCCGGTTGGCTACGTCGGCCCGGGTGAGCACGCCGTCCTCGCCGGCAACCGCGATCGGCTCATCGTGTGCTGCAGCCACGGAAGCGTCTTTGATCCCGCGGCCGGCGGCCGCGTGGAGCAAAGCCCGGCCCGCTCCCCGCTCGCGTCGATCCGCCTCGACTGGGATGCCGCCGCGGACGAGCTGGCCGCGACCGGCGTGAGCGGGCCGACAAGCTTCGAGCAGTTCTTTGCGTCGTTCGCCCGCGAGCGCCGGCCGGTGAGCGGACCGGTCCGCGTCGTGCCGCTCCAGGCGTTCTCGAAGGTAGTCGGCCGATGTTGACGCGCCGAGCACTCGTCGCCGGCCTGGGCGCCATGCTGCTGGGGCCGCGTCCGGCGCCCGGCCAGGGTACGAGCAAGGAGCACGTCCCGCAGCTCGACCTGCCGATCCTGACGGAAGATCCCGCCGCGGTGCCCGTGATCGTGGGAGTCGATCATCCCATGGAGCCCGACCACTACATCCGGTCGATCCGGATAACCCTTGCTACGGACCCGGTTCCCGACAAGGGGCTTTACGAGTTCACTCCGCTCGCGGGCCGGGCCTGGGTCTCCTTCCAGATGCGATCGGGCGTCGGCGGGGTGGTGCGGGCCGAGGCGGAGGACACTCGCCACGGGAAGTTCGTCGCGAGCGGGGAGGTGCGGGTCGCCGAGGGTGGCTGCGGCGTCGGTGCCGACAAGGTGAACAAGGAGCGGGCAGGAAACCTGGTGGTTCGTCTCCCGCGGTCTTACCGAGCGGGCCAGATCATCGAGGTCCGCGCCAAGATCGATCACGGCTCGCACACCGGGCTCGCCTTCAAGGGCGGCACGTACGTCCGCGAGGCGCCCGCGTACTACCTCACGCAGCTCCTCGCGACCTTCGACGGGAAGCCCGTCTGCGATTTCCGGCTGACCTCGGCGGTGAGCCCGAATCCCTTGATCCGGTTCAACCTCAAGGTGCCCGCTTCCGGCTCGCTCCGCGTGGTGTGGAGGAACAACGAAGGCAAGACCTGGGAGTCGACCCAGGCCGTCCGCCCAGCGTAGCGAGTCACGCGCGGGGCCGGAGACGGCCGAGGGCGTCGCGCAGCTTCTGGGTGGCGAAGGGCTTCGCGAGGACGAACGTGGCGGGCTGTGCCTCAGGTCCGCCGCCCTGCGGATCCTCGCCCCATCCCGTGATGACACCGATCATCACGGTGGGCCAGCGTGCCTTGATCCGCCGCGCCAGTTCCCAACCGGTCATCCGGGGCATGCCGACGTCCGTGAGCACGAGGTCAACCGGTGTGCCGTCGGCCAGCATGGCGAGCGCCGCGGCGCCATCCGCGGCCTCGAGCGTGACGTGGCCGTCCTCCTCGAGCATGTCCACCAGGAGCTCGCGGACATCCCGCTCGTCGTCCACTACCAGGATTCGGAGTCGCGCCATCGATGTTCCTCAGCCAGGCGCTCAGGAGCGCGCGCGGAGGAAGAGCACCCAGAGCGCTGCGTATCCGCCGATCCACATGGAGGCGAACGCCGTGAGGCTCCCGAGCGCGAGGGTCGACGAGTTGGTGAGGCCCTGGGTGACGTTGCAGCCCTCGGCGATGACGGCGCTGGCTCCCATCAGCAGGCCTCCCGCGAACACCTTGACCAGGCTCCACCCCGGTGGCAGCTTCCACCGGAACTCGCCCGCCCGCCACGCGCCAGCGAACGCGCCCAGGGGGACAGCGGCGAGCATGAGCATGCCCCACGTCACCCGGTTCGGATAGCCGATCATCGGGAAGGTCAAGAGGTGGCCCGTATTCGACGCGAAGGTAATCCCGGTCGGCGCGCCGCCGAACGTGGACGCCCACCAGCCGGCGGCGATCACCACGCCGACCGCGAGACCCGTGACCCACCACCGCCACTTCCCGTGCTGACCTTCCGCCGCTCCGCGCGCGAAGAGCACGAGCGCGCCGCCGGCCAGGACGGCGATGACGACCCATGGCGACACGCCGAGGAGCGCCGGGAGGGTGGGGGAGTCGCCCTCGAGTATGAGGCTCGGCTCCTGGAGCCACCGCCGCGCCGGCGCCAGCGCGCCGACGCTCGCCGTGGTGGCGCCCATTCCGAATCCGAGCAGGATGACCCAAGCACCGATAGCGCCTTCGCCCACACGGTACCACGTGCTGCTCGCGCATCCACCGGCCACGATCATCCCGGCTCCGAAGGCGACGCCGCCGACGATGTTGGCGAGCCAGTGGAAGGGCCGGATGGGCAGCTCGACCAGGCCGAGGGCCTCGAGCCCGTGGACGCCGACCATCGCGACCAGCAGCGCCAGCAGGTAGGCGCGCGCGATCGCACTATCACCGATCAGGACGAGATTGGACAGCGCGCGGGTCAGGCAGAAGCTCCCGCGCTGTGCCACGAATCCGAAGAGGGTGCCCGCGCCGAGCGCCGAGACGTAGAATGGCCAGCCGGCCTCGTCCATCCGTCGCTATCCTACCCGAACGCCCCACAAACCTGTCGAAGTAGGCTCGAAGCAGATGGGCCTTTTTCAGCAGCCTTCTGGTGTCCCGAGTCAGAGATGAGCCGACAGAGCGCCGGGTAGGGTGGGAGCTCTCCCCGCAGGACCGTGGCTTCTGCGGATCGCCGAAGCCGACCACCATCGATCTCGTGGCCCGTTTGGATGCGGCGACGCTCTGCGACACAGCGTGTCCCGCGGGGAGAGCTCCCACCCTACCCGGCGCGGCGCGGTGAGTCAACGGACTCTCGACTCAGGACACTAGTAGGATGCGGAACAGGCGCAGGCCGAAGAGGTCCAGATGCGAGCCGGCGCCCGACGGCCGCACGCGAGGCGTACTGCCTGTACGTTGAGCGTGCGGCGGAGGCGCCAACGAAGCAGATGGGCCTTTTTCAGCAGCCTGCTACGGGCTGAGGGCGGTTTCGGCGAAGCGCGGGTACGTCTTGGCGAGGGACTCGCGGACCGGCCCGCGCAGGAGGGCGAGCTCTTCCGGCGTGGGCGGCGGCGTGATCGGAGAGGCCGCGTCGACGTCGATCGGGAAGCCCGTGCGTCGCCGAAGCTCATCCGCGACGACCCCTGGGTGCACGCTCTCGACGGTGAGCCGCCTGGCCGGCTGGTCGAAGCGGAACGTGCAGAGGGGCGTGATCGCCTTCCAGGGGCCGCCGCGCCGCACGACGTCGGGCGGAGTCGAGCCGGGGCTCGCGATGGTGTCGACCCGATCCACGAAGATCCGGGGCGTGTGGTCGGTGCGGAAGATGATGACGCGCCTGGGCAGGTAGTAGAGCATGGCCGACCCGGCGCCACCCGGGAACCTGATGGTCGGCTGCCGGTGATCGCCGACGGCGATCAGGTTGAGGTTCCCGTGCTGGTCGATCTGCCCGCCGGACAGGAAGAACAGATCGAATCGGCCACGCTGCGCGTAGTCGTAGAACTCCTTCGAGCCGCGGCGGAAGGGCCAGTAGTCCTCGTGGTTGAAGATCAGGATTCGCCCGTGCCGGGCATGGCTCAGATGGGCGGCCAGGACGCCCGCCGCCGCCACTGGCGCCAGCGTCCCCACGGCGGTGGTCTCGCCGTCGCGCACTTCCCGGGAAATGGCGACGGCCATCATCTCCTCGGTGCCGTAGGTCACGCGGCCGACACCGCGGCGAGGTAGGCCGCATGGCTCGCGGGCCCGAGTACGAAGCGGTCGAGATAGGTCTTGAACGCGGCGTCCTGTCTCGCCAGCACCATGTAGCTCGACAGGTGCGCCTCGTCGAGCGGGTAGACGCCGCGCACAGCCGTCGGATGAGCGCCGCGGGGCACCTCGACCACGCTGGTCACGTGGATGCCCTCCAGCGTGACGCCGGTGGGGGACCGACGGATCTCGTCGGTGGAAACGATCCGCTCGGCGGAGGCGACGACGATCGTGGACGCCTCGGCCAGCAGCGAATCATCCTCGCGCTCCTCGAGGAGGAGCGTGCCGGCCCGATCGGCGAGGTGCGCGTGGATGATCGAGACATCGGGCGTGATGGGCGGCACCAGCATGATCCGTTGGTCCGGGTGGTACGGATCCGCGATGACCCGGAAGTCCGGCCGCAGCCGCTCGTAGTCGGAGCCCACGTGTCCGGGGACCGGCAGGAACGGCACGCCCAAGGCTCCAGCCTGGAGCCCGGCCAGGAGGCCGGGTCAGGAATGATCCCGACAGGCGAGCCGCCCGGCTTCCGCGTATCGCCGGAAGTTCGGCGCGAAGCCGTACTCGTTGAACACGATCTGGGCGAACTCGACCGACGCGGCGGTGCCGGCGCCAATGAGGAGATCGAGACCGAAGCCGCCGGTCGACGCCGCGACGAGATGGAGATCCCGCACGCCGGCGCGGATGATCTCGTGAATCAGCGCGACCGGGGTCGACAGCAGCGGTCCACCGCCCACCCCGAGGGTCATACCGCTTCGCACGAGCCGGCGGATCTCCGGCAGCGGAACGCGCTTATCCGTCATGCGGTCGTGCCGGGCTACGGACATGACACGATGACCGTATCACCCGAGCGGATGACGGCCAGCGGCTCGAGGCGCGCGCCCGGGCAGGGGCCGTCGACACAGACGCCGGTCGCCGGATCGAAGACCGCGCCATGGGTCGAGCAGATCAGATGGCGCCCGTCCTCGGAGAAGAACTCGTTCGGCCACGTATCGAGCGGCGTGCCCGCGTGGGGGCACCGGTTCACCCAGGCGTGATAGGTGCCCTGATAGTTGACGAGGAATGCGCTCATGGTCCGCTCCCTGCGCGCGAGCCGGAACGTGGCGCTCTGGCCGGGCGCGATTGCCGCGGCATCGGCTCGCCACGCCCCCGGGTCGCCCATGGCCGCATGGTACCATCAGACCGTGCTCGCCATCGACGCCCGGGATCTCGCGAAGACGTTTCGCTCCGGGTGGATGCGGTGTCGAGAAGCCCCGGCCCTCGGAGGTGTCTCGCTCACCATTCCCCGCGGCGTCATCTTCGGCCTCCTCGGACCCAACGGTGCCGGCAAGACGACGCTGCTCTCCATCCTGGCCACCTTGCTGCTGCCTGACCGGGGCACCGCGACGATTCTCGGCCACGATTTGCTCCGCGAGCCCACGGCGATTCGCCGCCGGCTCAACATGGCGAGCGGCAACGCGTCCTTCCTCTGGAGCCTGCGGGCCGATGAGATCCTCGCGTTCTACGGCCGGCTGTACGGGCTGTTCGGACGCGCCCTGACCCGGCGCGTCGACCAGCTCATCGAGCAGTACGAGCTGACCCCCCACCGGCGGGTGCCGTACAACGAGCTGTCGACCGGCATCAAGCAGCGGCTCGCGCTCGCCAAGTCGCTGGTGAACGATCCGGAGCTGCTCTTCCTCGACGAGCCGACCCTGGGGCTCGACCCCGCCGTCTCGGTGCGGGTGCGCGGGCACATCGCCGCGCTGCGGCGGGACCGCGGCGTCACGATCGTTCTGACGACGCACTACATGCGCGAGGCGGAGACTCTGTGCGACGAGATCGCCTTCATCAAAGGCGGCCTGATCCTGGCGCGGGGCACCCCGGACGCGCTGGCGCGACAGATCCAGATTGGCGATGTGATCGCGTTACGGTTCGACGGCGCCGGCACCGGGCTGCTCGCCGACCAGCCGGGCGTGCTGAAGGTGACCACCGACAACGGGTGGGTCGAGCTTGCCGTCGACTCGGCCGAGAAGCGCCTGGGTGAGCTGCTGCGGACCCTCCACGAGCGCGGCGCCGTCGTGCGCGCGGTCGAGGTCCGGGAGCCCCAGCTCGAGGACGCCTTCGTCGAGCTCGCCAGATGATATCGCGAGGCGAAGCCGAGGGTTGCCTCTCGCCCGCGCCGCGTCCGCGACGGGTCGCTGATCAATCAAGCGCGTGGCCCGACCGGCTCCCACCTATTGACTCCACCGACCTCCCGCCCGCACCGCACCGTGCTGCGTCGCTGATCAATCTGACGGGACAACAGGGCCCACGGTGGCCCCGCCGCCGCTACGGTCCTGTTTCACGCTCCGCCACTGGACGCGTCGCCGGGCAGCGACTGATGAGGGACGCGTGAGAGCCGAGCTGGTACGAACGTGGGCGTTCGCGTTGCGCAACCTCCTCATGGCGTCGCGCAATATCTTCTTCCTGTTCGAGCTGACGTTCTGGCCGACGGTGGGCGTGCTGTCCATCGGGCTCATGACGCGCTTCCTCGCGCTCGCGCCCGACGCGGCCGCGTACATCCTCATCGGGACGATGGCGCTCTCGACGGTGCAGGTGTGCCAGCTCGACGTCTCCTATGCCGTGCTCTACGACGTCTGGAGCAAGTCGATGAAGCACCAGTTCCTGGCGCCCATCGCGATCCGGCACATGACGGTCGGGTCGTGGCTTGTCGGCGTGGCGCGGGGCGTGATGGTGTTCGTGCTCCTGGCCACGCTCGCCTGGTGGGCGTTCGGGTTCAGCCCGCTCGCGGGCGGCGTGGCGGGCCTCGGGGTGTTCTTGCTGGGCTGCTTTCTCACCGCGTGGATCGTGGGGGTCCTGGTATGCGCCCTGGTGATCCTGTTCGGGACTCGGGCCGAGGCGTCCGCATGGGCGACGGTGAACCTGGTGCTGGTCCTGGCCGGCATCTACTACCCGGTGTCGCTGCTACCGGGTCCCGTGGCCGCCATCGCGTCCGCGATCCCGCTCACGTACTTCTTGGACGCCTTCCGAACCTATTACGGATTCGCCTCGGAGTTCACGGCGCCGGTCACCCAAGGATTCCTGCTTTCGGCTCTGTACCTCCTGCTCGGGCATTGGGCCCTCGGCGCGGCGGTCCGCCGAACCCGCCGAACTGGACTCCTGCTCAAGATGTCGGAGTGACCATGACCCAGACGATCGCCGCGCGCCTCGCCAAGCTTTCTCCGACCACCCTGTGCGACGTCCTGACCCGCGACCGGGTGATGGACACCGGTATCCGGCCCCTGTGGACGCCCATTCCGCGGGTGGCGGGCCCCGCCTATCCCGTGCGCTGCGTACCGGGGGACAATCTCATGCTGCACGCGGCGATCTATCGCGCCGAGCCCGGGGCGATCATCGTGGCGCAGGGTGGGGACACGGACTACGCGCTCGCGGGTGGCAACGTCTGCGCGGTGGCGCAGCGGCGCGGGGTGACGGCGTTCGTCCTCGACGGGGTCGTGCGTGACATCGCCGAATCCCGCGAGCGAGGCTTCCCGCTGTTCGGGCGGGGTGTGATTCCGTTCCCCGGCGCCAAGGACGCGGTCGGCATCCTCGATGGCCCAGTCCGGTGCGGCGGCGTCCTGGTGTCGCCGGGCGACATCGTGGTGGCCGACGAGGAGGGGATTGTCGTCGTGCCCGCCGGCCAGGCCGAGGAGGTCGTGAAGGCGGCGGAGGCGAGAGCGGAGAAGGACGCGGCCCAGTCGCTGGATGAATGGGAGGCGGTCCATCGCGCCCGGATCGAGGAGATCCTCCGGCAGAAGGGATTCGCCGAGTGAAGGAGGTCGCGATGGCGGAGGCGGATACGGCGGGAGCGCGTGGCGAGGTCGCGACGCTGGCAGGGGGCTGCTTCTGGTGCCTCGAGGCGGTCTACGACGAGCTGCACGGGGTCGAGTCGGTCGAGTCCGGCTATACGGGCGGTGACTCGGCGAGCCCGACCTACGAGTCAGTCTGTAGCGGGGGGACCGGGCATGCTGAAGCCGTGCGGATCCGCTACGACTCCGGGGCCGTCTCGTATCGGGAGCTGCTCGAGATCTTCTTCGCCATCCACGATCCGACGACGCTGAACCGCCAGGGCAACGACATCGGCACCCAGTACCGGTCGGCCATCTTCTATCACTCGCCCGAGCAGAAGACGATCGCCGAGGCGGTGATTGCCGAGCTGACTCGTGAGGGCGCGTTCGACAGGCCGATCGTCACCGAGGTAGTACCGGCGGGACCCTTCCACGTTGCCGAGAGCTACCACCAGGAATATTTCGTCCAGAATCCCCGGCAGCCCTACTGCACGTACGTGGTCAGCCCGAAACTGGCGAAGTTTCGGAAGGAGTTCGCGGCCAAGCGGAAGCGTTAACTACCCGGCATGTTCGACCCGGTGCAGTTGCCTCGGCGGTCCAGGAACTTCGTGACGCTGTCTGCGATCCCCGCCGGATGGAGGCCGTGCTTGGCGTAGAGGGCCTTGGGATCGCCCGACTCGCCGAAGCCGTGGACACCGAGGCGCTTGAGCGGCGTCGGAAGTACCTCGCCCAAGAGCTCCGCCACCGCGCCGCCAAGCCCCCCGGCGAGGGAGTGATCCTCGATCGTGAGGACGTGGCCTGTCTTGCCGGCGGAGGCGAGGATCAGCTCCTCGTCGAGCGGCTTGATGCAGGCGGCGTTGATCACCTCGGCCTTGATCCCGCCGGCCTGCAGCCGGTCGGCCGCCTGGAGGCTGTTGAAGACGGTTCCCCCCGAGGCGATGAGGGTGACATCGTTGCCCGGCCGTAGGACCACGGACTTGCCGAGCTGGAAGCGATAGCCGGGCGGGGAGACGGGCTCGAGCGCCTGGCGAGTCAGGCGGAGGTACAGCGGCCCCTCGTGCTCGACCGCGTACGCCACCGCCTGCTTCGTCTCGACCTCGTCCGCCGGCTGGACGATCGGAACATTCGGCAGCGCCCGGATGCAGGCAATGTCCTCGATCCCCATCTGGCTGTAGCCGTCCTCCCCGATCGCGATGCCGGCATGGGTCCCGACGAGCTTGACGTTGGCGTTGGTGTAGGCGATCGAAACCCGGATCGTCTCGAAGCGGCCCACCAGGAAGCAGGCGAATGAGCAGACGAACGGGATCCGGCCGGCCAGGGCGAGCCCGGCGCCGATCCCGAGCATGTTGGACTCGGCGATGCCGACGTTGAAGGCGCGGTCTCGGTGCGCCCGGGCGAAGGCGATGGTCATCGTCGACTTCGAGAGGTCGGCGTCGAGCGTCACGATGCGCTCGTCTCGCGCGCCCAGCTCGAGCAACGCTTCACCGAACGCGGCGCGACTGGCCTTGGTCGTCATTCACCGCTTCTCCAGCGAGCTCAGCTCGGCCACGAGGACGCTGAGAGCCGGATCGCGCTTCAGGTGCTCGTCCCACCCGCCTTCGCTCACGCCGAGGATCTCACGGATCGCGCGGATTGCCTCGGCCGGCTTCGGGGCCTTGCCGTGCCACTCGGGGTCTCCCTCCATGAACGACACGCCCTTGCCCTTGACCGTGTGGGCCACGATGAAGGTCGGCCCGCCGACCGCGGCCTCGGCCTGGTCGAGCGCCTTGTCGATCTGACGGACGTCGTGGCCGTCGATCTCCATCACCGGCCAGCCGAAGCTCCGCCACTTCTCGACGACGGGCTCCAGGTCCATGATCTGCTTCACGAAGCCGTCGAGCTGGATCCGGTTCTCGTCCAGGATCACGCAGAGGTTGTGGAGGGCACGATCCGGCCGGCCGAGCCGGGGCGCCGACATCGCCGCTTCCCAGACCTGCCCTTCCTGGATCTCGCCGTCTCCGAGGATGCAGTAGACGCGGGCGGCGGACCCACCGAGGCGCAGGCCGAGCGCCATTCCAATCGCGACGGACAGCCCCTGGCCGAGCGAGCCCGTCGCCGCCTCGATCCCGGGCAGTGCGAGCCGATCCGGATGCCCCTGCAGTGGGGATCCAAGCTTCCGGAGTGTCACGAGCCGATCCTCCGGGAAGAAGCCGGCCCTGGCCATCACGGCGTAGAGGGCCGGCACGGCGTGGCCTTTCGACAGGATGAGGCGGTCACGGTCCGGCCAGTGCGGGCGCTCGGGGTCGAGCCGGAGCCGCCCGAACACGAGTGTGACGAGCAAGTCGATGACGGACAGCGAGCCACCGGGATGACCGGAGCCGGCATGCGCGAGCATCCGGATGATCTGCACCCGGCACGCTCGCGCGATCGCTTCCAGTCCCGCCGCGTCGATTCCTGGCTTCACGCAAGCTCCTCCATGTAGCCGGCGATCGCCTCGACGTGAATCGCGGTGCAGGCGATCTCGGGTGTATACGCGACCTCGTCCGCGGCCCACACGATGGTGCCTTTCGGGTCCTTCGCGATCCCCACGATGTTGCCGAGGACACGCGAGATGTTGTCGTTGATCCGGAGGGTGTTGGCCTTGATGGGCGCGGCCAGCCGACCGTCTCGGATGAGGTAGGAGTCGCCGATCACGGTGCAGGTGAAGTCTCCGGCCCGGAGGCCGTTGATCGGATACGTGTACCAGATCCGGCCGATATACAAGCCATGATCGACGGAGCGAAGCAGCTCGGTGAGCGGGACGGGCTCGCTCCCCTCGACGATCACGTTGGATGGGCTCACGCCCGGCGGGGAGTCGAACTGGCGGCCGCCGCCCGCGTCGAAGCGGAAGCCGTTGCGCGGGACCAGCGCGCTGCGCGCCGCGGCGGGCGCGCCCCCGAGCTTCTCCGTGAGCTTCGGGTCCCGCAGGAGCCGCTGGGACTCGTACCAGCTCGAGAGGCACCCGACGAACACGCCGTCACGAATGAGGTCGGTCCGGCCGGTCGGCAACCCCTCGCACGTGATGCCCTTGGACCCCATGAAGCCCGGTATGGCGCCGTGATCATAGATCGTCAGCTGGGGCACGGCGACGCGCCGGCCGAGCTTGCCTAAGAACGGAGAGCTCTGGGAGTAGATCGAGCCGGCGGTGCAGGCCGGGATCACGATGTTGTTGAGGAGGTCGGCCACCGGCTGCTTGCCGAGGATCACCCTGTACTCGCCGCTCGGGACCCGGTCGCCGTCCACGGCGCTGATCGCGCCCGCCGCGGCGTCGAGCGCCGCCTGGTCGGTGAAGTCGTCCAGCCGGGTCCCGGTCCACCACCCCGAACCCTTCGCCCCGTGCGCCTCGACCATGGCCGTGACCGCCGCCATCAGCAGGGTCGACTCATCAGTTTGCACGCGGGGCAGATGACTCGTGGCAATCGCGATGCGCTCCTGGAGGATGGTCACGTCGCCGCCGAGGATGAGACCGAGCGCCCGCAGGCCAGACTCGCCGGCCGCGAGCGCGGCGAGCCTCGATGAGGTCTGGAACGCCCGGACGCCGCCCTGGACGACCCGCCAGCCGGTCTGGACCAGCTCCTCGTCCCGGACGTCGAAGAGCCGCGGGTCGTGGTACGTCCACAGCGTACGTTGCTCGCTCGAGGAATGGGGCAGCGACACGAACTCCGGATCCGCGACCGCAGCCCGGCGCGCCTTGCCGAGCGCCCGCTCGACCCCATCGATCGACAGGTCGCTCGGCTCGGACCCGAAGCCGAGCAGCGGCCCCGCCGGCGTGTCCAGCACGACCTGGATTCCGAGCCCGTGGGACTCGGTCGACTTGGGCTCCTCCACGCCGTTGCAGGGGATGTGGGAGGTGTAGTTGATCCGCGCCAGGAGCGCACCGTTGGCGGCGGCGAACACCTCCGATTCGCGGATGTCGGGCTGGGCGCTCAGATACGCGAGCGCCTGCTCCACCGCCGTCGCCAGCTCCGCCGTCCCGATCATTTCTCTCGGAGGGCTCCCTTCGAGCGCCGTTTCTGAATCGCGGGCGATCTCCTAGCCGGATGCGGAAAAACTCGCAGGATGCTCAAAACGGTCCAGATGCGTGGCAGTGCGAGGTGAGCTGGAGGCGAGCCGAGCCGACGAATCCCAGAATGGCGGAGCGGCGCCCGAGGGCCGCTCGCGAGGCGTACTCCCTGTACGTTGAGCGGGCGGCCGAGGGCGCCAACTACGCCGGTGGACCTTTTTCAGCAGCCTGCTAGTGCTCCGGAACGACCTGGGGATTCGTTCCCTCCACGGGATAGCCCTTCGAGATCCAGCCTGGGAGCCCCTCGAGGAGCACCCGGTGATTTCGCCATCCCTTGCTGTAGACGACGTTGCTGGCCCCACGGGCCATCGCGTGGGGACAGGTTCAGTAGAAGACGACTAGGCCCTGCTTGGAGATGCCGGCTGCACCACCGGACTCTGCCAGCTCGGGAAGAGGGATGTTGCGGGCACCCTTGATGTGCTGCTCCACGTACACGTCCCGGCGGCGCACGTCGATGATGTCGACCCTGGTTCCCTTGTCGACCAGGGCCTTCAGCTCATCGACCCCGATGAAGCTGACGGGCGCGTCCGGGATCTCAGTCTGGGCCGCGCCGAGCAGCAGGACCCCGAGGGCGACGGTAGAGAGCACTGCGAATCGCATGGCGGCGACTATCCTCCCGTGATCTTCGCGCGGCTCCGCATCGTCGGGCCGCCGTTGCCGAGGCGCTTCGTCTGCATGGGCTGACCCTTGCCGCAGTTGGCGATCGGATAGAGCCTGAAATCGGAGCCGACGGCGTCGACGTTCCGCAGGTAGTCGCGTGTGTCGGCCTGGATCCCGCCGTTCCGGTAGAGCTGCCCCAGCTCGCCGTTCCGGATCTCGTACACCGAGCGGGCGGAGATGCGGAAGTTCTCACGGCTCTCGGCAATCGAGGGCGTGCGGTGGCCCACGAAGTAATACCCATGGTCGACCTCCTCGAGGATGTCTCGGGGGTCCCGGTCGCCGCCCTCGAATACCGTGCTGGACATCCGGATCAGCGGAACGAGCGAGGCGTGGGTCGCTTTCCAGTGACCGTTGGGCTCGCTGCCGAAGATCGCCGCGGTCTGCCGGCTGTTCATGAAGCCCATGAACACGCCCCGGTCGATGTGGACGACCCGCCGTCCAGGCGTGCCCTCGTGGTCGTACGCGTAGTGGCCGTAGCCCGGGAGAGATGGGTCCGAATAGGCGGTCACGCGGTCCGAGGCGACTTGCTGTCCGATCTGATGGGCGGTGAGCCCGCGGAGGAGCCACGAGCGACCGGCGTACGCCGTCTCCAGCTTGAGGGCCCGGTCGAGCTCGACGGGATGGCCGATGATCTCGTGCGAGACGAGGGTGTTGTAGTGGGGGTCGGTGACCACCACCACCTCGCGGTCGGAGGTCGGCAGGGCAGGGGCGGCGGACAGGCGCACCGCTTCGTGCGCCAGCTTGACCGAGAAGTCGGGAAAAGTGGGGAACTGCAGCACGGGGTCGGACACGCCGCGAACGACCACCTCCCAGCCCCGTTGATGGCCCTGCACGTCGTAGAGCTCCTGGCTCCCGTCGTCCGAGACCGCGACGACGTAGCACAGGCCCTGCGTCAGCGCGAACGACTGGTCGATCAGCGCGCCCTCCGAGGAGGCGAACAGCTCGCGCGAGAGCTGGGTGAGCGTCGAGACGTAGTTGTATGGAAGGCGCGGGTCCAGGCCGGCGAGTCGCCTCGACACGTCGGTGGTGAAACGGACCATCTCGCCGAGGTCGACAGACCGGGGGTCGATCTCGTAGACAGCCGGCACTGTGTCCTCGGTGACCGCGACCGGACAGAGCCGCGTGTCCGCCAGCGCGTCGCCAAGGTCGCCGAACTTCTCGCGCGCTTCGGCTTTGCCCTCGGCGTTGGCGCGGGCCCGCCGGTACGCGTGGCCGATCCCCTCGCGGAGGACCTGGTCCAGCCGGCCCAGGTCGGCTGCGCCCACGACCCGGCCGAAGTACCCGGCGCCGACCATGCGATCGCCGGCGAGCACGCGGACGCCGAACGCACACCCGTAATCGTCACTGGAGAGCTTGGCGGCGCCGTTCTCGGCCGTGGCGCTCTTGCCCTCGACGACCTCGAGTCGGAGATCGGCGTACACGAGGCCAGCGAGTGCGCGCGCGTGGTGGGTGACGAGCCCCAGCGCCGTCTCCCGGACGCGGTCGACGAGATCGACGGTGATCGTCATATCAGCTCGACCCAGACGGTCTCACCCGGCTCGACATCGCCCCGCGCCTCGTCGATGACGATGAGACAGTTGGCCGCGACCAGCGAGGTGAGGATCCCGGAGCCCTGCGGTCCGGTCGTCCGCACTTCCCAGGCGCCGTCGCGATAGCTCACGATGCCCCGCTTGTACTCCCGGCGGCCGGTCTTCTTGCGCATCGGCTCGATGGCCCGCGCGTGAAACCCACCCGGAAAGATCTCACGTCGGCCGCCGAGCTTGAGGAGGAGCGGGCGCACGAAGAGCGCGAAGCCGAGCGTCGAGGCGACCGGGTTTCCGGGAAGACCGACGAAGTGTGCGCTCCCGATTGTGCCAGCGGCCACCGGCCGCCCTGGCTGCATCGCGACCTGCCAGAACGCGATCCCGCCTATCGACTGGAGGACGGTCTTCACGAAGTCGTAGTCCCCGACCGAGACGCCTCCCGAGGTGATGACGACGTCGGCCGCGGCGCTGGCCTCGCCGAGCCGCGCCTCCAGCGCCGCCCGATCGTCGGCGACGATGCCCAGGTCGAGGGGGATCGCCCCACATTGCTCGATCGCCCCGCGCAGGAGGTATCGGTTCGAGTCGTAGATCTGACCGGGACGCCGGGGGTGCCCAGGCTCGACCACCTCGTCACCGGTCGAGAGCACGGCGACCCGTGGTTTCCGATGGACCAGGACCTGCGGGATGCCGAGGGAGGCGATGAGCCCGAGATCCGACGGCCGGAGGCTCCGGCCGGCCTCGAGGACGAGGCGCCCCTCCTGCACGTCCTCGCCGCGGAGGCGGACGTTCTGGCCCTTGCCAGCGACGCCGATCCTGACGGATCCGCCCTCGAGATGGACGTCCTCGATCGGCACGACCGTGTCGGCGCCGGCCGGAATGGGCGCACCGGTCATGATCTTGACCGCCTCGCCCTCGCGGAGCGCAGCGCCGAGCACGGCGCCCGCCGGGAGATCGGCGGCGATCTGCAAGAGGCGCGCGCCGGTCGCGGGGATATCGGCGCTCGCGATCGCATAGCCATCGACGGCGGAGTTGTCCCGTGGCGGCACGTCGAACGGCGCCTGCATGTCAGCGGCCAGGACGCGTCCCAGGGCGACGGCCAGGAGGACAAGCTCGGGAGCGAGGGGAGTGGTGGCGCGCGCGAGGATCTGCTCCTGAGCATCTCGAACAGAAATCATCAGCGCGAGTTATTATACGCTGCCATGGAGACGGCGATCGATCACACCGAGCCGCCTCCAGCAGGCTTCTGGGTCCGGGTGGCCGCGGTTGTCCTCGATGGCGCCCTCTTCATCCTCGTCGAGGTGCTGCTCGCGTTCGCGGCCGGGCTGGTCTGGGGACCCGGGATCGCCGAGGCCCCCGTCTTCAGGCCGACCGTCAGCGTGTTCATGCTGGTGTTCGGCGCCGTGTACTACCTCGTCATGCACGCCGTGTTCGGCCAGACGCTGGGCAAGATGCTGCTGGACCTGCACGTCATCGAAGCCGACGGGCGCCCCCTCACGGCGGCGACGGCGGCGCTGCGCTCCTTCGGCTACTCGATCTCGGCGCTGACGTTCGGTCTCGGCTTCCTGCTGGCCGGTCTGCGGCGGGACAAGCGCGCCCTGCACGATCTGATTGCGGGCAGTCGCGTCGTGCGGTCGGCGCGCGAGGCGGCGCCGCTCGCCATGCGTTACCCGCCTCCGGCGGAGCCGACTCAGTGTCCGACAGACTCGGATGCCGGGGCGATCGTCGCCTGAGGGGGGAGAGAGGAGGCGGGAAGATGGACCTGGGCTTGGCGGACAGGGTGGCGCTCGTCACGGGCGGGAGCAAGGGGATCGGACGGGCGATCGCGACTGCCCTCGCGGGCGAAGGGGCTCGCGTGGCTGTCGTCGCGCGGAGCGCGGGGCCGCTCGAAGCCGTCGCGAGCGAGATCAGGGCGAAGACCGGGAGCGAAGTTCTAACGCTCGCCGCGGACCTCAATGACCTGACCGAGATCACCCGCGTCGTCGCGACAGCCAGAAGTGCGCTGGGCCGGATCGACATCCTGGTGAACAACGCGGGCGCGATCCGTCCCGGGAACTTTCTGACCATTCCCGACGAGCAATGGACCACTGACTGGAACCTGAAGCTCCTCGGATACATTCGAATGGCACGGGCGGTGTTCCCGATCATGACGGAGCAAGGAGGCGGCCGGATCGTCAACGTGATCGGAGCCGCCGCCAGGAACCCATCGCCAACGTACCTCGTCGGGGGCGCGGCCAACGCGGCCCTGGTCAACTTCACCAAGGGCCTGGCGGACCTGGGCGCCCCCTCCAACATCCTCGTCGCCGCGGTTTCCCCGGCCGCGGTGCGAACGGAGCGCTGGGAGTCCATGCTGGCGCGTCAGGCCGAAGCCACCGGTCGACCCGTCGCCGAGCTTCGCGCGGAGTCCGAAGGGGCGTATCCCCTCGGTCGGATCGGCGAGCCCGACGACGTCGCCAGTCTGGTCTGCTTCCTCGCGTCGGAGCGTGCGGCGTTCCTCACCGGAATATGCGTCACGATCGACGGAGGCTGGACGCGCGGTGTTGCGCTTTAAGCGGTGGGAAACGGGCTTTGCCCCCTTTCGGCTTCGCCCCCGGACTGGGGTTGCGCCGGCCGAGCCGCCGCTCGGAGTGGCGATGGCACTCCCTCACGGCGTATTCGTGCCGGATCCGAGCTCACCAGGACCGGGCAGCGGGGCACTATTCCCGACTTGGCCCCGGCATGCGCCCGCCGGCCGGTCCCGTCGGGCAAGCAGCGCCCGACCAGAGCGGTGCAGTCCGCAGGCCGTCGATGCGGCCAAGCCTCGAGCTTGCCAACAGGGTTTGGATAGTGAAACCACGCACATGACGCGTTTTACGTCCTTGACAGCTTCAAGGCGAGTCAGTACCCTTTGGCAGGCGAGCCACGGCAGATGTGCCCCAATACGCCGCTCGAAGCCCCGAGCTTATAGCGACTCGGTCCTGACTGCGGCAGGAGGATCCTCCCATGCCCGCAAAGTTGTTCGTCGGGAATCTCTCATTTCAGGCAACAGAGGATGACTTGCGCGAGCTGTTCCGCCAGTCGGGAACTGTGGAGTCAGTACGGATCGTGACGGACCAGTTCACGGGCCGGCCCCGAGGCTTCGGGTTCGTCGAAATGGCGACGAAGGAAGAAGCCTCCAAGGCCATTGAAATGCTCAATGGCCGGCTCTTCCGTGACCGCAACCTCGTCGTCGATGAGGCGCGGCCGCAGCCCCCGCGCGGCGGCGGGGCGGGAGCGGGGCGCGGTGACCGCGGTCCTAGGTCGGGCGGTGGCCCCGGTGGCGGCAGCTGGCGCCGCTAGCAGGCTGCTGAAAAAGGCCCATCCGCTTCGTTGGCGCCCTCGGCCGCCCGCTCAACGTACAGGGAGTACACCTCGCGGGCGGTCCTCGGGCGCCGCCTCGCATCTGGACCTCTTTGAGCAGCCTGCGGGTGTTTCCGCACCCTGCTAGGCACACGTCGGGGGGAGTGACGGAGGTTTGCGGTGGCGGACCGCGGTCAGAGCAATGTGAGCTGCCGCGGCGCGTCGGGATCCTCCGGCGGCTCGTTCCGGTACGGCCGCAGGCCGTCTAGCTCGACGAATGGCCGGAAGCGCTTCCAGAGCTCCTCGGTGCGATTGACGTAGTAGTCCGTGTTCTCGTCGGGTGCCGCCGGGCTCCAGTCGCGCGCCAGCTTGGCGGCTTCGCTGACGGTGACATCTCGCCCCCGCCCGGTCACGTAGTACGACACCTGGTCGCCGGGCCGGTACTCCCGGCCGTCGCGCAGCGCGAGCTCATACGCGGCGGCGGGGTCGCGGAGACCGCGCGCCCGTTGCTCGCAGTAGGTCTCCAACGAGTCATGCAGGGTGTCGTTCCGGGCAAAGAGGCGAACCGGGACCCGGCGCGCGACGAAGTCGGAGGTCCAGAGCCGGACCAGTCCCGGGATCGCCCCTCGCTCGCCGGTGAGAAGCAAGCGAAGGAGCTCCTGCATGAGCAGGCGCTGAAAAGGCTCGAGCCCGCGAGAGCGAAGGCCCGAGCCCCGCAGGATCAGCCGCCCGCTCGCGGCCAGCAAGGCGTAATTCTTCCGTCTGTAGCTGAACATTGCCTCGTACCGACTGTCGAGCTCGAGCTGGATGCCGGGGCCGAGGATCGCCTGAAGCTCCGCGACCAGCCGCGCTTCACCCGCGTCGTCGCGCGCATCGGCCGGAGGCACGAAGTACACGCCGTCGGTGTCCACCTCGACGACCGTCGCGCCCCTCGCCGAGAGCCCCTCGACCAGCGCCGAGACGATGGATCGGCCCGCGGCGGTGACGCCGTCGGCGGCCGTGAAGTCATTCCAGTGCCCGGGGCCGAAGCCGAGGTAGCCATAGAACGAGTTGATCAGCAGCTTGAAGGCGTGCTGGCACGCCTGGAAGTGCGCGCGCTCGGCCTGGCTCGCGCTCGCCGCCATACACTCCTTCAGGGCCACGCGATAGTCGCGGAGATCGCGGAGCAGCTCTCCGAAGACGCCCAGGTGATCGGACGCCGGCGCGATCTTCCGGGTGACCATGATCGACGGGTAGAGGGATGTCACGTCGACATGGAGGACCGGCCGGGCGACGCCCTGGTGATGCACCGCGGTCAGCCCGCCTCCGATGGGACCCGGTGGTCCGGGCGCCGGGATGGCGTACCCGCTGCGCAGGTACTCGCGGATCAAGAGCGCGTCGACCTTCCGCGCGGTTCCGCGTAAGGGGACCGACTGGTAGTCGAAGGGAAGGATCTGGGCCTGGGTGAAGAATGGTGGAGAGAGCACCGCCGAGACCGCCAGCGCTTCGAGCGCGTCGTCCAGCGCGTAGGCCATGAGACGGTCGGCGTCGTGGGCGAAGAGCCGTGAAATATCCGCGGGGTCGACGTAGGTGCGGTCGGGGGCGGCGACGCCAAGGTGGCGCGCCACATCCTTGAGGCCGAACGACGGCAGGTCGCGAGCGGCGAGGTCGTAGAGCTGGGCGAGGATCCAGGTATCGATGACATGCCGCCCCGCGATCTGGTACCGCCGATAGCCGATCGTCCGCTCGGCGATCTTGAGCAACGCAGGCTCACCGCGAAGGGGCTCGCCGGCCCGTCCCCAGGCGAGCGTCGCGCCGTGGCGCCGTGCGCGCTCGGCCAGGTACTCGAGATCGAAGCGAAAGATGTTGTGGCCCTCGATCACGTCGGGATCGCGCTCGCGAATGAGCCGGGCGCACTCTTCCAGCAGCTCGATCTCGGACAGCCGGTCGCCGCGCAGGACCGCGGTGAATCCCCGGGAATCGGCCAGCGAGATGGCGATGACCCGATCGGAGGCCCGCGCGGCGCTGGGGAAGTCGAAGCCGTCGCCGGTCAGCACCTCGATGTCGAGTGCCAGCCGGCGCACGTCCGGGAAGACCAGGTCGACGAACGAGGTGCAACCGCTTCGGAGGAGGTACTGGTGCACCGGATCGTTGATGAACCGGTACGGAGCATCGGGGGATCCGGGGCCGCGCCCACTCGTCTCCCGGCAGTGGTCGCGCGCCCGCAACCCCTCCGGCCAGGTCGCGAACGACACGAGCCAGCGGAACGCGCCGGACCCTTCGAGCACGTGCACGTCGCGGACGCTGCTCAGCCCGTCCAGGAGGCGTGGATCGGCCACGAGAAGGAAGGGCGACAACAGCGCACGCTCGGTCACGGTCGCGTCGCCCCGGCGCCGGTACACCTGGACCTGGCTCTCACCGTGGAGGTGAAACGCGAGGAGGCCAGGGGCCTGATCGGCTCCGAACACCCGCGGGTTGTCCGGCAACGTCGGCCCTGGCCGGGACGGTGCCGTCACTCGTTCATCGACTAGTCGGCGTACTCGATCACACGGATCGTCTGGCTCATGTCCGATGATTCTACCTCGCTCGGCAGGCCGCCGAACGGGCTCGGTCGATGCTGGAAGGTGCCGCAGTTCGGTGTATCCTCAATCCTAGCGATGGACGTGTCGGTCGAGCTGGTCAAGCAGCTCCTCAACGCCGTAGTGAACGTCCACACGCAGGTGCCCTCGAGCCACCCGTCCACCAGCATCCTCGGTCGCGAGCGCATGGGCACCGGGACCGTCGTTGACACGTCGGGGCTCATCCTGACCGTCAACTATGTCGTGATGGGCGGCCAGACGATCTACGTGTCGCCCGCGTCCGGTCGCCGCGTCCGCGCCGAGCTGGTCGCCCAGGACTTCGAGGTCGGTCTGGCCGTGCTGAGGATCAAGCGTCAGTGGCCGACTGCGATGTCACTGGGCTCGTCCGAGACCGTCAAGCGCGGGGACCCGGTCATCGGGCTCGCGTCGACGGGCCCACAGACCCGGCAGGTGAGCGGCGGTGTTGTCACGTACCTCGGCGAGTTCGAGGCGTACTGGGAGTACCTGCTCGACCGTGGGATCGTCTCGAACGCTGCGAACCCGGGGCTCGGGGGTGGCGCGCTCTGCACGCCCGCTGGCCAGATGGTGGGAGTCGTCTCGCTGAACCTGAACGAGATCGGTCGGTCCTCACTCGCGATCCCGCTGGAATACTATCGCTCGAAACTCGACGAACTCTTGCGGTACGGGACGGTGGTCAGCCGGCCCCGCCGCGCCTGGCTGGGTGTCTTCGCGCACCCGCTCGACGAGGGCGTCGTCGTGGCCGGGCTCGTGCCGAACGGTCCGGGCGCGCGGTGCGGACTGCGCGAGGGCGACGTCATCCTGTCCATCGACTCGGAACAGGTCCCAACCCGCCGAGATCTCTACCTCTCCTTGTGGCGCCATGGCCCGGGCGAGCACATCACGATCGAGATCATGCGCGACAACGAGACAAAGCGCGTCGACGTGACGGGCGGTGACCGCGCCGAGTTCTTCCGGCAGCCCTGACATTCTGAGGAGGCCGTCGAGGCCCCCTCCGATGATGCCTCCCCCCTGAAAGCGCGCGCAGGCACAGTCCGCGCGCGAACCGAGATCCGTACCGCGTGCGCGACGGCTATCCCGGCGGGGCCCGCGCGCCGCGAGCCGCGTCTCGGGTGAAGGAGCCGTCGCCGCGGATTTGACGGCCGTGCGAGGCGAGCCACACCGTGAGCCGCAGCCCCGGATTCCGAACTCGTGCGAGGCGAGCGCCCACCAGCCGGAGCCCCGATACCGAAACTGGTGCTCGAAGCGGGCGATCCTGCCGACAACCGGTCGCGTCGACAGGCTTCTGGCCGCGCCGGAACGAACTCCTCAGTGAGCTCACCGCCGCCGCGGGGTCCAGGGGTTCGGCAGCGCGATACCGGGAGCCGTCAGTGGTGGCGCCGAAACGCCCCTCGCACCAGCGGGAAGCACGGCCTCAGCTAATCAGCTTGCGAGTTGGGCTGGTTTGGAATAGCTTGACGCGGGCTCGCGTGCCCCGGGACGCCTGACGCGAACGGGGTGCCGGCCGTCAGGGGCGCACATGTCGATCGCCATACTTGATCGAAGGAGAGGGCGGACATGGATTTGGGGCTGAAGGGAAAGGTGGCGCTGGTCACGGCGGCCAGCAAGGGCCTCGGAAAGGCGTCGGCGATGGGGCTTGCGGCGGAAGGCGCCCGCGTCGCGATCTGCGCGCGCACCCAGGCGGACGTGACCGCGGCGGCCGACGAGATCCGCGCGAAGACGGGCGGCGAGGTGCTTGCCATCCCGTGTGACGTGACTCGCCCGGCCGACGTCGAGGCGCTCATGAAGCAGGTGTCCGGGCGCTTCGGTGGGATCGATGTCCTCATTGCCAACGCCGGGGGACCGCCGCGCGGGAACTTCGAGGAGTTCGAAGACGAGCAGTGGCGCCTCGCGTTCGAGCTGTCGCTGCTGTCGGTGGTCCGCCTGATCCGCGCCGTCCTGCCGTCGATGAAGGAGCGGCGCTGGGGGCGGGTCATCGCGATCCAGTCGGCGTCAGTCAAGCAGCCCCTCACGGGGCTCCTCCTCTCCAATGCCGTGAGACCGGGCACGGCGGGACTCATCAAGACCCTCGCCAACGAGTACGGCCGGTACAACATCCTGTTCAACACCGTGTGCCCGGGACGGATCATGACCGACCGCCTGCTCGGCGGCCACAAGCAGGCGGGCAAGAGCGTCGAGGAGTACCTGAAAGGCCTCGGCCAGGACATTCCCGTCGAGCGCGTCGGGACGCCCGAGGAGTTCGCGAACATGGTGGTGTTCCTCGCGTCCGAGCGGGCGTCCTACGTCAACGGGGTCGCGATCCAGGTGGACGGCGGAATGGTCCGCGGTCTCCTGTGACGAACCTCGATCACTGACAGCCGCGGGAGGGGCCTGACATCATGCCAATGCTCGAAGGGAAGGTCGCAGTGGTGACCGGGGCTGGCCGGGGGATCGGGCGGGAGATCGCGCAGCTATTCGCGCACCACGGCGCCCGGGTCATCGTCAACGACCTGGGAGGAACGGCGGCCGGTACCGAGGGCGGCAGCGGGCCGGCCGATGAGGTCGTGCGCGAGATCAAGGCCAGCGGCGGGCACGCCGCCGCCAGCTACGATTCTGTCGCCACGATGGCCGGTGGGGCCCAGATCATCCAGACGGCGCTCGACCACTTCGGACACTGCGACATCGTCGTCAACAACGCGGGGATCTTGCGCGACCGGATGATCTTCAACATGACCGAGGAGGAGTGGGACGCGGTCATCAACGTGCACCTGAAGGGCACGTTCGCGATGACGCGGGCGGTGGCGCCCCACATGCGCGAACGCAAGTGGGGCCGGATCATCAACATGACGTCGACGTCGGGCCTCGTCGGCAACATCGGTCAGGCCAATTACGCGGCGGCCAAGATGGGGATCGTCGGGCTCACGCGCATCGTCGCCCTCGACATGGCCCGCTACAACGTGACGGCGAACTGTATCTCGCCGTTCGCGTGGACCCGGATGATCGGCACGATCCCACAGGAGACCGAGGTCCAGCGGGCCCGCGTGGAGAAGATCAAGAAGATGGGCCCGGAGCACGTCGCGCCGCTGGCGGTGTTCCTGGCCAGCGAGGCGGCCAAGGAGGTGTCGGGCCAAGTGCTCGGTGTGCGGGGACAGGAGGTCATGGTGTTCAATCAGATGCGACCGATCACCCGCGTTCACCACGACGGCGGCTTCACGCCCGAGAAGCTCGCGGAGCTGTTCGCGGCCACACTGGGCCATCACCTGACGCGCCTCGAGACCTCGGGCCAGTACTTCAACTACGACCCGCTGGTCTAGCACACCCGCGGACCGGCCGCGCGTTCATGGTCTGCGCGCGTCGTGGCCATCGACACGGATGTCACTGGGGGGGCAGCCAATGGTGCAATCGAAGTGGTCCCGCATCCTCGTCGTGGCGGGCCTGGTGGTCGTGCTCGTGTCCGCGCTCGCCGATGTCCTCGGTATGGGAGAGGGCGACCGGATCGGCTGGAAGCAGATGATCGGGATCATCGTGGGAATCGTCCTGATCGGCCTGGGTTACTACCTCCGTAAGAGCCGAAAGCACACCGAGTAGGACGCCGAAAAGCCAGCAGCCCCTCAAAAGACCGAGATTCTGCCGAGGCGTTTGATTCGTAGCGCCCCGAACCCGGCGCAGGCGAGCAGAGCGGTGATGCTCACCCCAACGCCCAACCACTCCACAACCCCAGGCCCATAAACCAAGTCGATCGTAGTGCGAGGCGCAGCCACGGGGTTCGAGCCGAGCGACTGACCCGAGCGGGAGCGAGGGAGTCGGGAGGCGAGGCCCGAATCAGGCGAGCCGAGCCCCAGATTCTGAGTCGGGCGAGGCGCAGCTACAGCCGCGGCAGTGCGGGGGGGCTTGACCTGCAGGTCGCCGAGTGGGCCGCGCCGGACCGGGACCGGGGCACCGTCCGCGAGGGCGGTCCAGAGCGGCGAGAAGCTCATCCGCGTGGCCACCCAGTCGCTGGAGGCGCCCTCAACGGCGACGCGCCAGTGATCGGGTCCGATCTGCTCCGGGAGATTCTCCGTTCGATCGCCGACATACACGACGTGTGGCCACGCCTCGACCCTCGTGAACCTCGGGCTCCGGCCGAGGGCGGGAAACGTCTCCTCGTCCTCCTCGAGAAGGACGATCGCGCTCACGCCGAAGAGATGGACGAAGCGCTCGAGCGTGTCCGATGTGATCGCGTGAAGGGGCTCCCCGAACAGCCGCTGGCCGTCGAGCTGCTCGACCAGCTGTCGGATCGGCTCGCGCCGCGGCGAGCCGGAGTAGACCACCGCCGCCATGGGCGACGGATGCGTGAACGTGCCGTTGACGATCGCGCGGCCGGTCGCGAGCGGCGTCAATGCGGTGACGTGGGTGTGCGGCCGGTACCACGGATGCTGCAGATGGGAACCCCGGGGGGAGGGATCCAGCGGGGCGCCCGACCGGACATAGAGCACTCGGCCCGGAGGCGCGGCGTCCAGGGTCTGCCACAATTGGGCGAGCCGAAGGTGCTTGGCGACCTCGGGCAACGTCGGCCACTGCCCGGCGGCCGGCCAGGCGACAAGTCCCCGGGAATCCGTGGCTGCGAGCAGCGGAACGCCCACGGCGAGGGTGGCTCCGATGACCCGGGACCAGATCGATCGTCCCGCCACGAGCAGCGCCAGGGAACGCCCCAGGCCGAGCCCCGCGGCCAGGACCAGGCCGAGGACCAGGCTGTCGACGAGCCGATTCGCCGGCAGGAAGCCCGACGGGTCGAGCGCGACGACTGCCGCCATGACCGGCACGAAGAGCGCGAGGAGGAGCGCCGGCCGGTTGGGCCTCACGACGATCGTTGCGAGCGCGAAGAGGAGCACCAGCGGCATGAGCGGGCCGGCGCGGAGCGAGCGACCCAACAGCGTGAAGCCCGGGTCACCCCAGGCGAGCGGTCGCGATTCCTGGAGGTGCCATAGCAACGGCACCGTCCAGAACGCAGTCAGCGCCGCGGCGAGCAGGACGATCAGCCCGGCCTGCGCGATGCGACGCGGGAGCGGGCTCGCCCCAAGAAGCGTGGCGAGCCCGATGTACAGGACGGCAGCGGGGGCATGGGCGGGGTGCGACAAGACGATGGCGGCAAGCCCGCTGGCCGGACCAAGCGGCAGCGACGATCCCCGCTCCATCCACCGGATCACCGTCAGCACCAGCAGGGGAAGGAGCGCCCAGCTCAGACGCGCGGAGACCATCCCGATGCGGAGGCCCCCCTCGACGCCGCTCATGGTCTCGGCTGAAATCGTCAGCGCGATCATCGCCCCGGGCAGGGCAAGCCACGGAGTGGGGAGGAGCCGGGCCAGGAGCAGGAACGTAGTCAGACCCGGGGCGAGGAAGATCAGCCAGAGCAGGGTCTGGTAGATCGCCGAGGGGGGCATCAGCCCGAGGCTCACGTGATGCAAGACGACGCCGGCGTAGGCGAACCCGGGTGGGTAGAACTGCAGCTCCGCGAAGCCCATGAACCAGTCGGGATTCCAGGTCCAGGGCGCGACGCCGCGGGTGAGCGCGTGCCAGAGGCGGAAGAACTGGCCCGGATGGTCATCGTTGGCGAGGAGCGAGGTCCCGAGCGCGGCTGAGGCCCACGCCACGCCGTAAGCGAGGAGCACGCCGAGGGGGACGAACGCCGCTCGCGTCACAGGCCAGGATCATACGGCGATTTGGTTGACTTGGCGCATCTTAGAGTGTCTAGTAGGGCGACCGTGTGACTGTCGGTGCAGGACGAACCGGGGCTCAAATCCCCTACCGATGGAGAGAGACACCATGGAGAAGCTCAAGGGTCTGAAGTGTCGCGAGTGCGGCCGCGCGTACCGCGCGGCGCCCATCCACGTCTGCGAGTTCTGCTTCGGTCCGCTCGAGGTGGACTACGACTACGACGTGCTGCGGCAGGTCGTCTCGCGCGAGTCGATCGCCGCGGGGCCACCCAGCATGTGGCGCTACCGGGACTTGCTGCCGATCGAGGGCGACATCGCCGTCGGCCATCACGTCGGGTTCACCCCCCTGATCCGTGCCCAGAACCTCGCGCGGGAGCTGGGCGTCGCGGAGCTCTGGGTCAAGAACGACTCGGTGTGTCATCCCACCTGGTCGTTCAAGGACCGCGTCGTCGCGGTGGCCGTCACCAAGGCCCGGGAGTTCGGCTTCGACACCGTGGCCTGCGCGTCAACCGGCAATCTGGCGAACTCGGTCGCGGCCCACGCCGCCGAGGCAGGGCTCAAGTCCTACATCTTCATCCCCGCGGACCTCGAGCAGGGCAAGGTGCTGGCCACGCTGGTCTACAGCCCGACCCTGATCGCGGTAGAAGGGACCTACGACGAGGTCAACCGGCTCTGCTCCGAGATCGCCGACAAGTACCGGTGGGCCTTCGTGAACGTGAACTTCCGCCCGTACTACTCCGAGGGCTCCAAGAGCTATGGCTACGAGCTCGTCGAGCAGCTCGGCTGGCGGACGCCGGATCATATCGTGGTGCCGTGCGCGGGCGGCTCGCTGATCACCAAGATCTGGAAGGCGATCAAGGAGTTCCGGACACTCGGCCTGATCGACGACACGCCGGCGAGGATCCACGCGGCCCAGGCGCTCGGCTGCGGCCCGATTGTCACGATGATCAAGAAGGACACCGACGTGCTGGTGCCGATTCGCCCCAGCACGATCGCCAAGTCGCTCGCCATCGGGAACCCGGCGGACGGCTACTACGCCTACAAGACCGTGAAGGAGTCGGGCGGCTACGGCGAGCACGCCACGGACGACGAGATCATCGAGGGCATGCTGCTCCTGGCCCGTACCGAGGGCATCTTCACCGAGACGGCTGGCGGGGTCACCGTGGCGGCCACGAGGAAGCTAGTCGAGACCGGGGTCATCGGCCGGGGCGAGTCCGTGGTCGTCTGCATCACCGGCAACGGGCTCAAGACGCCCGACGCGCTGTACGCCCGGCTGGACCTCGACCTGACCATCCGCCCCTCGCTCTCGGCGTTCGATCGCGCGCTGGCTGATCTCAAATCCCAATCCGCTCGGGAGGCATGACGACTATGGCGATGGTCGTGCGAATTCCCACCCCATTACGTGCCGTGACGAAGGGATCCGCCGAGGTGCGGGGAACCGGCGCGACGGTCTCGGAGCTCATCGAGGACCTGGAACAGCACTACCCGGGGCTCAGGGAGCGGCTGGTCGACGAGACCGGCAATCTCCGGCGCTTCGTCAACATCTACGTCAACGAAGAAGACATCCGGTTCCTCGACGGCCAGACGACGGCCCTGAAGGACGGCGACGAGGTGTCGATCGTCCCGGCGATCGCCGGCGGGAGCTAGGAGCCTGTCAGAGTAGCCCATGAAACGCTCGGCACTTGTTCGAGCGCCGGCTCCGCCGGCGCAATCCGTTCTTTGGGGGGAGGTTCGGAAGGGGGGCGTCGCCCCCCTCCGAGTGCCCTAGGATGGCGCGCATGCGCGTTCGGCTCACGTTCCCCCCGGAACAGATCCAGGAGCCGCTGATCTATCACCTGGTCAAGGACTTCGACATCGTCACGAACATCCGGCGGGCCGACGTCAAAAGTGACCATGGCTGGGTGGCCCTCGAGCTGGAGGGTGACGAGGGCAAGCTTCAGAAGGGGATCGCGTGGCTCAAGGGGAAAGGGGTCACGGTCGATCCGATCGAGCACGACGTCATCGTATAGTCCTCGGAAAGGGCGTCGCCCCCCTTCTGGACCTCCCCCCAAGGCTTGCGCCGGCAAAGCCGACGCTCGAACGGGTCAACTCTGTACAAGTCACGCCGCCGGAGCAAGGCACCCTTTCTTGCGGAGCCCTGGATCGCGCGACCTGTCGACTGCGGGCTCGCCAGCGCCGGTGCCGGCCCGGAGTCCCCGTGAGTGAAGCGGGGCGGGCGGTCGCTCGGGCCGTGTGGGAGGGGACCCTGGCGGCGGCCGACGTGGGCCCCCTCGTCCGCCGAGCCCTGGTTGTCGAGGGCTCCTTCCTGAGAGCGGGATCGTTGCGGCTCGATCTGTCCCGGGTCTCGCGCATTCTCGTGCTCGGTGCGGGGAAGGCATCGGCGGCCATGGCCCAGGAGGTCGAGGCGATCCTCGGCGACGACGTCGCCGACGGGCTGGTCGTCGTCAAGGACGGGTACGGGCGAGCCACCAAGAAGGTGCGGATCGCCGAGGCCAGCCATCCTGTCCCGGATGAGCGGGGCCGGAAGGCCGCCACCGAGCTGCTGCGGGTGGCCCACGCCGCGAGCCTCGGAGATCTCCTGATCGTGCTGATCTCGGGGGGCGCATCGGCGCTGCTGCCGGCTCCGGCACCGCCAATCACGCTTGACGACAAGCGCCACGTCACCTCGCTCCTGCTCGGCGCCGGCGCGACCATCGGCGAGCTGAACACCGTTCGCAAGCACCTGTCCCTGCTCAAGGGGGGGCAGCTCGCGCGCGCGGCGGCTCCGGCCATCGTGCTGACCCTTGCGCTCTCCGACGTGATCGGCAACCCGATCGATGTGATCGGCTCGGGGCCGACTGCTCCGGACCCGAGCACCTTCAACGACGCGCTCGGCATCCTCGAGCGCTTCCGCCTGGGGCCGCGCGTGGCGCCGTCCGTCCTGGAGCGTCTGGAGGCCGGTGCGGCCGGGACGATCGCCGAGACGCCGAAGCCAGACGACCCCGCCTTCGACCATACCAGTCACGTCATCGTGGGCGACAACACCGCGGTGATCGATGCGGCAGCGGCCACGGCTCGTGCGCTCGGCTATGCGCCGGTCGTGGCCACTCGGGCCCTCGGCGGCGAAGCTCGAGAGGCCGCGCGTGACTTCGTCGCGAGGCGCTCGACGATCGCGCCTCGCGGGTGCGTGATCGCCGGGGGGGAGACGACGGTTACGGTCCGGGGAGGGGGTCGCGGCGGACGATGCCAGGAGTTCGCGCTGTCGGCCGCGCTCGAGCTGGAGGGAGCCCTGAACACCACGGTGCTCGCCGCTGGGACCGATGGGACCGACGGCCCAACGGACGCGGCCGGCGCCATCGCCGATGGGGACACGGTTCGGCGGGGCCGGGCGCTCGGCGTCGACCCTCGACAGGCGCTGAAGGCGAACGACGCGCACGCCTTCTTCACCGCGCTCGGGGACCTGGTTGTGACGGGCCCCACCGGGACCAATCTCCTCGACCTCTACCTCCTTGTGGTCGAGTAGGTTGGTCCTCGGCTGCTCGCCAAATAGGCGAAGTGGTCAGAGTCCCTGAAGTGTCGAGGGAAGTGGGGTTTTGCCCACCGGGTTATCCACCAGTGTTTCACCGGCGCTGTGGAAAAGTACTACGGGAATGTTACGGTGGATGACATCCTGCGTCATGGATCGGCGGGAGACGAAACAAACATCGCCCGTCGTTCGAAGATGTGGCCATCGGCGGAGTTTTGAATCATCATAGCGGTACACGTGGGCGCGATGGGCGACCCTAGCCGGAGACGGATCCGACTGGCGGCCCTGGCACTCGGGCTTCTCTTCGGTGCCGGCCGGGCAGGCGCGGACGATTCGAGCCTTACGATGCCGGTCATCCCGGCTGAGGCGGTCCCGGTCTCGGACAACGTCAAGTCCTGCGAGGGGACGGCCACGTTCTACGAGCACACGTACAAGACCCCGCCGCTGGCCTCGGCCAGAGAGTTCGACCTCATCGTCGTCGGTTTAGTGGACCCTGCCGGACATCTTCACCACGGGCCTCCGCTCGTGTGGCTGTACTTCGGGACCCGCATGGAGATCGTGCGCGCGCTCGTGACGATTCCAGGACAGGCCATCGAGGACCTGACCCAGAACCAGCTCACGAAGCGGTGGCCCCACGTCTGTGACATGCTCGAGGACCTCGTGAGCCGCACGGGGCGGATGTGAAGCGCCGTCCGGTCGGCCAGAAGCCCGTCGAGATCATCCTCATGCGGCAACTCGCAAGCTCCCTCGCGATGCCGATCTTCCTCGTCGATCCGTCCGGCAACATGCTCTTCTACAACGAGCCCGCCGAGTCGATCCTGGGCCGCCAGTACGATGAGAGCGGGGAAATGCCGTTCGCGGAGTGGTCGACGATCTTCGAGCCGACGACCGAGGACGGCGAGCGGATCCCGCCGCATGCGCTCCCCCTGGCGATTGCCTTCGAGAAGCGCCGCGCGTCGTACGGGACGTTGCGGATCCGGGGCCTGGACGGCATTTCGCGAAAGATCGGGGTCACAGCGTTTCCGCTGGAAGGCCAGGGGAAGCGGCACCTTGGCGCCGTGGCCATCTTCTGGGAAGAAGACCGGACGTGAACGTCCGCCTTTGGGGCACGCGGGGCTCGCTGGCCGCGCCCGGGCCCGACACGCTGCGCTACGGAGGCAACACCTCCTGCGTCGAAGTAGTGGCCAACGGGACCCGCCTCATTCTCGACGCCGGGACCGGCATCCGCCCGCTCGGCGCGGGGATCGGCCCCAAGGACGGCCGGGTCGATGTGCTGCTCACCCACCTTCACCTGGATCACATCCTGGGGCTGGGCTTCTTCCAGCCGCTCGATCAGCCCGGCCAGGAGGTCCACATCTGGGGGCCGCCGTCGACGACCCTGGGTCTCCACGCGCGCCTGTCCCGCTACTTCTCCCCACCACTCTTTCCGGTGCGCCTGCGCGAACTGGCGTGCCAGCTCACGTTGCACGACGTCACCGGCGGCGAGTTCGCGATCGGCGGGTTGACGATCCTAGCGGACCTCGTCTGTCATCCGGGGTCGACAGTCGGCTACCGGATCAGCGACGGTATCACCGCGATGGCGTACCTCCCCGATCACGAGCCCGCCCTCGGCGCGGACGACTTCCCGACCGCGGCGGCCTGGACCTCCGGCCTCGACCTCGCGGCCGGGGTCGATCTCCTGATCCACGACGCCCAGTACACGGAGGTCGAGTACGCCAGTCGGGTTGGGTGGGGCCACAGCGCGATCTCGCACACGCTGAGCTTCGCCAGGATGGCGGGCGTGAGTCGCCTGGTGTTGTTTCACCACGACCCGAGCCATGACGACGCGATGCTCGACCAGCTCGTCGCCACGTCCGCGGGGACTGAAGAGCTCCCCTTCGAGCTGATCCCGGGCCAGGAGGGCGCAGTCTTCCAGATCTAGCGGCCGGGGAGGACGTCCTTCTCTGCCATCTTGCGCTTCAGCTCCTCGGGCGTCAGGCGCACGATGTGCTCGTTCTGGTGGGAGTACGCGGTGTGGGCGGTTGTGTCCACCGCCTCCAGCTCGATCCGTCCGGCCAGCACGTCCGCCTTCCAGCGCTGGTGCGCGGCGTCGCGGGCGTGGAACTCGGGCATGACCTCCCGCGCGAACAGCTCGAGGCTCCGGCAGATGTCCTCGTGCGTCGTCCGGCCGGCCTGGTTCAGGAGGATCACCTGGTCGACGTGCGCCGCTTCGAACTCGCGGAGCATCCGGCGAAGCGTCTCGGGCGAGCCGATCAGCCCGCTCCGCAGCGCCTTCTGCGCTTCCGGCGTCTCCCGCCACTCCTGGTAGGCCGTCCACATGTCGCCCTGGCCGGGGGCGGCGATTCCGTGCTTGCCGTAGTGGCTCAGGCAGAAGACGAAGAAGGTCCAGCCCGACGCCTTCGCCTGGGCTTCCGCATCGGTCTCCGCGCACATGAAGCCGCCGACGATGGCGATCGCCGGGTTGATCGGGTAGTCGGCGAGCCGGTTCAGATGCCTGGTGATGTTGATGTAGTAGGTGTTCACCCAGGCCCGCGCCGCGTCGGGGGACACGAACTGGAAGCCGAGGGCGCCCATGCCCCACTGGCCGGCGTTCGCGATCGTCTTGATGTTCGAGCACGCGACCCAGAGGGGCGGGTGCGGCTTCTGGTATGGCTTGGGGATCACGTTGCGCGCCGGGAAGTCGAAGTGCGTCCCGTGCCACTCCCAGCAGTCCCGCGTGAACGCGGGAATCAGCGCGCGCACCGCCTCCTCCCAGACGTCGCGCTTGTCCCGCACCCGCGCGCCGAACGGGTGGAGCTCGACCGGCCCCTGGCCTTCGCCGAGCCCCAGCTCGACCCGGCCGCCGCTGAGCAGATCGAGCGTGGCCACGCGCTCGGCGACCCGGATGGGATGGTTGGTCGGGAGCTGGATGATCCCGTGGCCGAGCCGGATGCGCTGCGTCCGCTGGGTGGCGGCACCGAGGAAGACCTCCGGCGCCGACGAGTGCGAGTACTCCTCCAGGAAGTGATGCTCGACCTCCCAGGCGTAGTCGTACCCGAGCTGGTCGGCCAGCTCGATCTGGGCCAACGACTGCTGGAACAGCTCGTACTCGCTTCGCTCGTGCCACGGGCGCGGGAGCTGGTGCTCATAGAAGATGCCGAACTTCATCGGGCTCGTTCCCTTGACCTGCGCATACCGTATCCGGACGCTCGAGACGGGTCAAGGCGGGCGCCGTATCCACAACTCCGCTCTCATGCCGAGACCCGCGAGGGAGGGCAATTCGCCTGGCAGGCGAATCATCGCCCCGCGGGCGGCGGGCCTTGGAGCGGAGGTAGAGCGTATCTGTCGGGCGCGCCTGTCCTCACGGTTCGCTCGGAGAGCCCGCGGCACAATGCACGGGCGTTCACCCTGCGGCACCTCCGGACTGGGTGGTACGATAGGCAGCCGCCTTCGAGGCCGGCTCGCTCATGACCGACCTACCGCTTACCGGATACCGAGTACTCGAGCTGGCCCACCTCGTTGCGGGACCGGTCTGCGGCATGTGCCTCGCCGACATGGGCGCCGACGTGATCAAGGTCGAGTCCCCCGACGGGGGCGACGCCCTCCGCCAAACCTATAGGGCGCCGGAGGGTAGAGACAGCCCCGCCTTCTTGGTGCTGAACCGGAACAAGCGGAGCCTGGTCCTCGATCTCGCCCGGCCCGAGGGGCGGGAAGCCTTCCGGCGGCTCGCCGCTGTGGCCGATGTCGTGATCGAGGCCTACCGTGGCGGCGTCGCCGAGCGGCTGGGCATCGATTCTGCGAGCTTCTCCACGATCAACCCTCGCCTCATCTATTGCTCGCTCTCCGCGTTCGGTCCCGAGGGGCCGTGGCGGAACAAGCCTGGCGTGGACATGCTGATCCAGGCGATGTCAGGCCTCATGGCGATCACTGGCGAGGCCGGAGGCGGCCCGGTCCTGATCGGTGCCCCTCTGGTCGATACGATCGGAGGCCTCCTGGCGAGCCAGGCGATCCTTACTGCGCTCCTCCACCGTGAGAAGACGGGCGAGGGCCAGCGCGTGGACGTCTCGCTGCTCGAGGGCGCGCTCTTGGCCCAGGCCGCGCGCCTTCCGATCTTCTGGGCGAGCGGCGAGGATCCGGGCCGCCACGGAAGCGCCCATGCGCACCTGGCCCCGTTCCAGGCCTTCCAGGCTCGCGACGGATGGATCTACGTGGCCGTCTGGGTTGACCGCATGTGGAAGCCCTTCTGTCACGTCATGGGCCTCGACGACCTTGCCGCTGATCACCGGCTCCTTACCCGGGACAGCCGGCGCGAGCACCGCCGGGAGCTGGTGGCCCGGCTCGAGCCCCTGTTTCGCGCGCGCACGGTGGCGGAATGGATGGTCAGCCTCGAGGCGGCCGATGTGCTGTGCGCGCCCATCAACACGTACGCGGACCTCGACGCCGATCCACAGATCCGCGCGCTGGGCGCGTTCCAGCAACAAGAGCACCCACGGGCCGGCCGCGTCCGGACCCTCGGGACCCCGGCCCGCTTCGAAAAGACGCCGGGAACCCTCCGGCTGCCGGCGCCCGCCCTCGGCGAGCACTCGGACGAAGTGCTCCGGGAGGCGGGACTCGACCGCACCCAGATCGACCGACTCCGCCAGGGCAACGTCATCCGCTGATCGCTATTCGAGGAAGGCGGGCGCCTTGGGGACGCGCGCACTCTGCCGCTTGTCGTGATTGATCCAGAGCTCCGCCTTGCTGGCGGCGAGCAGATCGGCGACCTTCTGCAGCGTCCGCGCGCTCTCCTCGCGGTCGAAGTTCATGCTCGGCACCCGCCGGTTCACCCAGTTCTCCTCGAAATGGACCATGTCGCCCGAGAGGAGGACGGCGCCGGTCTTCGGCAGCCGGACCAGCAGCGACTGGTGTCCCGGCGTGTGCCCCGGCGTTGCGACGAGCGTGACCGAGCCGTCGCCGAACACGTCGCGGTCGCCGGTGAGCTTCACCACTGGATTGGCCCGGAGCTTCTCGTAGCTGGCCGGCGCGAAGTTGAACTTGGCCGGCGTCGGCCCGAACGCCGCGTCGTACTCCGGCCCCTGGATGTAGAGCGTCGCCGCCGTGAAGAGGTTCGCGTTGCCGACGTGATCGCCGTGGAAGTGCGAGAAGGCGAGGTGGGTGACGTCGGTGGGCGCGACGCCGATCTCCTGGAGCTGCGACGCCAGCGTCTTCCGGACGCGCAGGACGAGGGCGCCGCCGGCGGCCGTCAGCCCGTCGGGCATGGCGGCGATCGAGTCCGACATCCCGGAGTCCCACAGCATCAGGCCCCCCGTCGCGTGTCGGATGAGATAGCAGTGATTGCTGAATTCCCAGGCCATCCCGACGTTCACGCCGGGCGACCATCTCGACACGTCCGGCGTCCGCGACTCGCCGCAGTACAGCACGTACATTCGCTGCACCCCACTTTGAGCTTCCGCCGCGGCCGGCAGGCCAATGAAGACGAGTCCCGCGATCAGCCAGGCAGCGCGGCCGACGATGTTCCTGCGAGCGTTCATGTCACCCTCCTTCGAGACGAGATCACGGCACCGCAGACGCTGGTCGAGAGCTCCGATCGTTGCGTCACGCCGGAGGCCTCGGACGCAGCCCGCAGCCTGCACGTCTGGCAGTTGACCGACGGTCGGGTCGTCGACCCCGGAGTCTCTTCGCCCTGAGCGGCCCGCCTCGAGGCGGGCGAGCCGCGATCGATGCCTCCTAGCCGCCCGCCTGCCAGCGGCTGACGATCTCCGCCAGGCCGCCAGCGTACAACCAGATGGCGACGGCCGCCCACCGGGTCACCGTCGCGAGCGGGAGCAGGAACATGTTGATCTTGCCGACGTGGAACTCCGGATGGAGCCGTCGGTTGTTGATGCGCATGATCTGGATGCACCCGATCCCCTGGTTGATCAGGTAGGCGACCGAGCCGGCCAGCCAGATGATGAACGGCGAGGTCTGCAGCACCATCCAGAATCCCGCCAGGACGGCCACCGTCACCACCACGAAGTACCAGAAGCGATACGGCCGGTTGCGCAGGCCGGCCGGCAGCAGGTTGTGGAAGAAGTTGTTGAGCCGGCCCTGACGCAGGCGCGTGGTCGCGATCGCGTCCGTGGTGGTCCGGCCGATGAACGTGTCATAGATCGGGAACTGGGCGTCATAGAGGGTGACCATGATGAAGAGCAGCATGAGCCACCCCGCCATCCCTCCGAGGACGCCCCCGGCCACCGTCGCCATCTGCACCGCGACGTCCGCGCCGGTGGGGACCTTGCCCGTCTTGAGGAACTCCCCGTGCAAATAGGCATACCCGGCCACGGAGTACAGATAGACCATGATGATGCCGCCGATGAACGCCCACCAGAGGAACAGGCTGTAGCCACCCAGCTTGACCCACTGCTGCATCTTCCGGCGCTCTCCGGCGTCGCTCGTGTCCCACCGCAGCTCCTCGGCGGTGACGGTCTCGGGAGGCCGCAGCGGCCCGGTCACCTGGCCGGCGAATTTGCCCATTGCGAACCCCGCTCCGATCACCCAGAAGCTCACGTACATGATGCTGCCACCCGGCTGCCCGAACAGCGCCAGCGCGTCCGTCAGCGGCAGTTGGGCGGGGTACCCGCCCTGGGTCAGGAAGGTAATGCCGAGCATCCCCATCAGCACATCCCAGTAATCGCGCGGCTTGGCGGCGATGGCCGTGATCAGCACGACCAGGATGATGTTCCCGAACATGATGAACAGGAAGAACCGCTGCAGGAAGTCGTAGGTGCGGTCCGAGAGGTAGAAGACGACGAGCACGGCCACCAGCGCGATCACCGCCCAGATATACTGCTTGGGCAAGGTGGAGCCGGGTAACAGCGTCTGGGTCGAGATGCCGGTGAACCGCTCCGCGGCGACGGCCGCCCCGGCCATCCAGGCCGGCCAGCCCGCCACCAGGAGGGTGATGATGGACCAGTACCAGGGCCAGAAGCCCTTCGGTTTCAGGTCGACGGTGGCGGCGAAGAACGACCGCCCGGTGTTCATGCTGTACTTGATGCACTCGTAGACCAGGGCTGACTCGAGCACGACCGAGACCACCATCAACCAGTGCATGTGGAAGGTCCCGCGCGCGCCGATGTTCGGCAGCAGGTAGGCCTCACCACCGCCCACCGAGATGCCGAAGTTGATCGCCTGCGGGCCGAGCATTGCCATCATGCCGGCCAGAGTCAGCGGGAACGGATTCGGCACCTTGTGGATCGGCCGCGCATCACCTGCCGCCGCGGTTCCAGGCGAGCCCGTCGCTTCAGCCATGAGAGCCTCCCATCTCTGCTCATGGCGCACGCTGGCCGACGCGTCGACGGGGACGACCCCACGGGCCGGGACCAGGGCGGGATCGTGAGAGTGTCGCCTGTCTCAGTCCGTCCAGCGAGGCCACTTGCGCCACTGGGTTGCCAGGTAGATTGGAACGCAGGGCGAGCGGCAATCAGCACCCGGCGGTGGACGGGGCAGCGTTACGACGAACCGAGCTGAGCGCACTAGGTCGCCTCGCGCCATCGCGTAGAGACCGGTACTCGCGTCGTCACGCTGACGCCTCAGAGCGTCGCTACCATCAACGGCGTCCGCGGGGAGGCTCGGGGAGGGCCTGGGGCCTGGCCAACCTCGCCTCCTTCTCGGTCGCCGTCGCACCGGGAGCATAGCCAACATTAGCGGGGTCCTCAAGGAGGCCGGCAAGCCGGACGCGGCGGCCCGGTCCGCACCTCGACCCTGGCTGGAGGGCGGACGACAAGGTCTGGTGCGCCGTCACCGATAGCGGGGAGGGGAAGTCGGACGACTCCCGGCGGCAGTTGCTCTGCAGCGGGGCGCGTGCTGTCCCGGCTCCTGCTGGGTTCCCGGCTGCCGTCGCCGGGGGAACTACGGGTGCAGCTTCCACCCGCCATCTTGACGCGATCCGCAGGCTAGTCGGGCGGGCGCGGGGCCTAACGCGGCCCGAGAGCCCAGGACCCGGCCGGCCGAGCGTCCATCCCGCTTCGGGGCGGTGACCCGCGAGCGGCTCAGCGAGAGCCGGCGTGGCGCGGTTGCCGGGTGGCCGGTGACTTCCTATAATCCCGTCCTCACGCACCGCGGCGCAGGCGGACGGGGGCCACGGTGAGCAGGGCGAGGGAGGGCACAACCATGACCACATGGGTGGCGAAGCGCTTCGTGCTGGTGGGGGCGGCGGTCGGGTTGGTGCTTTCGGGGGGGCTCGCCATCCGGACTGGTGGCGGCGGAGACGGGGTGGCGGCCGCCACGGCCCCACCGATCACGTTGCATGCGGCGGGCCGGGGGTCCCCGTGGCTCAACCTCGGCGACGGGGGAGCGGTGGCGCCGGAGGTCGGCTCGGCGGGGGGCGCCTTCGCAGGAGCCTTCGGGGATGGCCCCTTGGCCTTGGCGGCGGGGGATCTCGACGAGGACGGGGTGCTGGACCTGGTCGTGGGGGTCACCGGGGCCGGCGGCGGGCAAGCTCTTCTCCCGCCGACTCGCGTCCTGATACCGCCCATGTATCGCGACCAGATACTCCCGCCGGGCCTGTGCTTGCACGAGGCCTCCTTCCTTGGCCCGCTGGGGCCGCGGCAGGTTACCTCGTTCTTGGCGCGATGATCTCGCGCTCGGTAACATTCTAGACGGCGCGATACGCGTGGTTGACGTGGGCGGCTCCGCGGAGCTACCCTCCGTCCGACCGGTCACGGAGAGCATGACATGCTGTGTCCCCGATGCCAGCACGAGAACTCACCACGGGCGAAGTTCTGCGAGGAGTGTGCCGCCCCGCTGACCCGGACCTGTGCCCGCTGCGGGGCTCAACTCTCGCCGAGCGCGAAGTTCTGTCCCGAGTGCGCGAAACCCGTTGCTCCGTCGTCTGCGGAGCTGCAGTTCCCGTCGCCTGAGGCGTACACGCCCGCGTACCTCGCCGAGAAGATCCTCACCTCACGAAGCGCGCTCGAGGGCGAGCGCAAGCAGGTCATCTGTGACATCGCCACTTCGACCGCTCTGGCCGAGCGCCTCGGCCCTGAGCCGATGCACGTGATGCTCGAGCGCTTCTTCGAGCTAGCGCTGGTTGAGGTCCATCGCTACGAAGGCACCATCAACCAGTTCCTCGGCGATGGCTTTATGGCGCTCTTCGGGGCTCCGGTGGCGCACGAGGATCACGCCAGGCGCGCTGCGCTCGCCGCTCTCGGTATCCGCCGGGCCCTCCGAGATGGCTTGGGTGGCGTCGGGCTCCCTGACGAGATCTCCCTGACCGTCCGCATGGGGCTCAACACCGGCCCGGTCGTCGTGGGCAAGATCGGCGACAACCTGCGCATGGACTACACGGCCGTCGGCGACACGACGAACCTGGCCGCCGTCTCCAGCAGCACGCCGAGCCGGGGACCATCCTGATCAGCGAGCCGACGAGCCGACTGGTGAAGGGCTATGTCCGCGTCGAGCCGCTCCCAGCCATCTCCATCAAAGGCAAGCCCGAGCCGGTGGCGGCCTTCCGGATCGTAGGACTCGGCACGCGCCGCTCGCGGATCGAGCCCCAGGAGGACCGGCCCCTGAGCCCCTTCGTCGGCCGCGAGCTGGCCGTCCTCCGTGAAGCGCTGGCCGAGGTGGAAGCGGGACGCGGTCAAGTCGTCGGAATCGTAGGGGAGCCGGGAGCCGGCAAGTCCCGTCTCCTATACGAGTTTCGTCAGGCCCTCGGTGACCGCCCGGTCACCTACCTGGAGGGCCGGTGTCTGTCCTTCGGCGGCACGATCCCTTACCTGCCCCTCCAGGATGTCCTCCGCAACGCGTGTGGTCTGACCGACGCTGACAGCCCGGCGGAGATCGCAGAGAAAGTCCGGGTGGCGCTGGCGCAGGTTGGGATGAAGCCGGACGAGGGTGCGCCGTATCTCCTCCAACTCCTCGCGGTAAAGGAAGGCACGGGGGGCCTGGCCCAAATCGGACCGGAAACCATCAAGGCCCGAATCTTCCAGACCCTGCGCCAGATGACCCTCAATGGGAGCCGCCGCCGTCCCTTGGTCATCGCCATCGAGGATCTGCACTGGATCGATAAGACCTCGGAGGAATACCTGGCAACGCTGGCGGAGAGCCTCGGGGGCTCAACGGTTCTCCTGTTGACCACCACCCGACCCGGCTACACCGCCCCGTGGTCCGCAAAGTCCTATGCGACTCAGGTCGCTCTGCGCCCGCTGCCGTCCGAGGCCAGCCTGAGCATCGTCGAGGCGACGGTGGAGCGGGCGAACATCGCGACGCCGGTCGCCGAGACGATTCTCGCCAAGGCCGAGGGCAACCCATTTTTCCTGGAGGAACTGACCAGAGCTGTGCTGGAGCACGCGTTGGGCGACACGCTGAGACTCCTGCCTGACTCGATCCAGGGAGTACTGGCGGCCCGTATCGACCGGCTGGACGAGGGAGCGAAGCAGGTCCTCCAGATCGCCGCGGTGCTCGGGCGGGAGTTCTCGACCCGGCTCCTCCGCGCTGTCGCCGAGAAGGGCCCAAGTGACCTCGAGGAAGCCCTAGAGCGGCTCCGGCGTCTGGAGTTCCTCTATGAACAGCCGAGCGGTGAAGAGCCCGGCTGGCTGTTCAAGCACGCGCTGACTCAAGAGGTGGCCTACGAGAGCCTCCTGACAACACGCCGCCAAATCCTCCATGAAGCGATCGGCCGGGCGCTGGAAGCGCTCTATTCGGATCGCTTCGAACAGCATTACGAGTTACTCGTCCATCACTACACCAAGAGCGCGAACGGAGAGAAAGCCTTCGAGTACCTCGAGCTGGCCAACCAAAAGGCGGCGAAGGCCAACGCGGTGGTAGAGGCCCAGGGCTATTTCTCCAAGTCGATGCGGCTCCTGGACTCTCTGCCCGACACGGAGATCAACCGGCGCAGGCGCGTGGAGCTGCTGGTCCGTCAGGTCACCGTCTTTCTGTTGCTCAACCAGTTTGAACAGTACTACAACCTGAAGAGCTACGAATCGCTGGCGGTCGGTCTCGGAGACCAGGGGCTGCTTGGGCGCTTCTACGCGCGTCTAGCGCACTGCGAGTGGTATTTCGGTCACTGGGATCAGTCGATCGTGACAGCGTCCAAGGCCGCGGCCCTGTGCGAAGCGGTCGGGTATCACGCGGACGCAGCGTATGCCTACGGGGCGATCCAGTGGAACTACTTCTCGAAATGCGAGTACGACGCGGCCCTCGTCTTCAAGGAACGAGCGCTGCAGAGCCTGGAGCGCGAGTTCCATCCCCGCTTGTACGTGTGGAGTTTGACGTGGGCCGCGATCGCCCTCGCCATGCTCGGGCGGTGGGACGACGCGCTGCGAGAAGCCCGCGAGGCGCTGCGCGCGGCGGAAGCCGTCCGCGACGACAGCCTGGTCTCTTTCGCGGCGTGGACGGCGGCTTGGGCTTGCGCCGACCATGGAGATTCCGTGCAAGCCTTACAATATGCGGATCTGGCGGTGGAGAAGGCGCCGACCCCCGCGGATCGATTTTGGGCCGAGGGAACGCGCGCATACTGCTGGTGCCAGGCGGGAGACCCTCTCCGTGCGACTCCTATCCTCGAGCAGTGGGAGTCGGTCGTGCGCTCGCTCCGATTTGTCCCTGGCTACGGTGGCCACGGAGACGGTCTCGCCAGGGCCTACCTCTCCGCCGAGGGTCGACGATGCGCTCAAAGTGGCCCGCCAACTTCTCGCGGATGGGGAGCAATACGGGAGGCCTATTCTCGTCGGCATCGGCCACTTCTTCCTTGGCGAAATCGGGCGCCAGACGGCTCAGAGCGATGAAGGCCTGCGGCAGGCGGTGCACCATTACGAGGCCAGCATCGAGGCGTTTCGCAGGATTGGAGCCCAGAACAAGCTGGCGCTGGCCTACGCGGGCTACGGCCGCCTCCACGCCCGGCTGAAGAACGTCGCCGCGGCGCGTGACCATCTCACCCGCGCGCTGGAGATCTTCGAGCGCCTCGGCACGATGATCGAACCCGACCGGGTCAGACAGGAACTCATGGAACTGCCGCGCACGCAGGAAGCTCGACAGGTCGGCCGTGATGCGACTCGGTAGCTGGCCGCGGACGGAGCGAGAGGCGAGAACTTATGCCCGCGCGGTGTAGGCTCCCCAGCTTCTCTCATCGATCAAGCAACACGCTGCCGATGGAGCGCGGCCCACCGTCTCCCGTGAAACGCCACGGACAGTAGCGCTTGACGAGATGATCCACACATCTGATGATCGACACATCTATGGAGGGGAATCATGAACAGGTCCATCATGACCCGCCTGGTGGCAGTATGTGTGATCGTGGCCCTGGGAGTTCTACTGCCGGCTGTCGCCGACCAGGCTTATGCCCAGTCCGCGACCTTCACCGTCTTTAAGCACAAAGTGAACCTTGCGCCGAATGGGAGCTTTAGGTTTACAGTCATAACCGATGAGCCAGTGAACTGTAAATGTACGGTCAATGCCCGTCAGTTCATTGGTCACGGGGTAGGCCACGTCGCATTGACCGCAAACCCCTTTCCTACCCCCACCGGACCACGTCTCAGCTACCTCTCTTGGAGCAATAACGGCAACGAACACTCCGGTACCTTCTGCCCGCCCTCTGTCGTAGACACTGGTTTCCTGGTTGGAGCATCATGCCCTGGAGGACTTTCGGGACAAAACCAGGCCGGAGTGGCGGCGGCCGGCGGAGGACTTGAACCTCCCGGTGGGGGCCTTCTGGTTCGCTGCAGCGGCAGAGCCTTAAATCAGCCGACGACGCTGGGGCCAGGAGTTTTTCTCGAGACTGCATCCGCCACGGTGCCGCAACTGCTGCGACTGCACAATCATTTGACCTTTACCGTTCCGGCGCGCGTCACCTGTGAGATGATGGATATCAAATGAGGGAGACGCCCGCCCACTTCTCTCGCCGGCGACAGGGGAGGACGTGCCGATGCAACGCCGTGCATGGCTCGTCGGATTGATGCTGCTCTGCCTGGGCACCATCGTGAGTGCCACGCTCTACAGTGAGCATCTTGTGGGGTATCTGCGGGGGTGGCAATTCATGCGCAATGGGGTGGCGCAAGTGCGCTTTGCCGGTATCACGTTGGGGCCCGAGCACAGACCGGGAAAGCTGGCAACGGTTAAGCAACCGGCCACCTTTACTGACGACGCGCCCTACGCCTGGATCGAGGTCCTGGACCGCCTGGCCCCCTCCTCCGAGGTGTGGGAAGCCGAGGACCTCATGGTGACCGATAACGCCGGAAAGTCCTATGAGGTGACTTCCCCTGTCGCCCAGTATGCCGATGCTCACGAAGGGAATGCCACGTTAACCTATGTCGGGATCAGGTTCGCGAGCCCCCTAGCCCGCTCCTATGCCTTCACCATCCGATTACGACTCAAGAAAGACGCCCTGACTTCCGAAGTTTTGGCCTTCCATGCCGCCGGCGAGGCCGTGCGAGCACACGCGGCCCGCTAAGAAGGGAACCTGCATGGTGGACAAAGAGGGACATCGCCTCCGCAGTGTCCTGCGCCTTCTTTCTTCTGTCGGCCCTGGCGCGGTACTGGCAGCATGCACAGAAGCGCCGCGCCAGGCGAAGGCAAGGCTGGCCGGGCTGTGCAGCCTGCTAAGCGGGGTTCTGGGCCTCGCCTGCCTTGCTCCGGCCTGGGCAGGAACCGGAGTGGTCATGCCGCCCGAGGGCGACCGGCTACTGGTTACCTCTGAGCACGGCTTCTTGACTGTGGTCGCGCAAGAGGCCGATCTCGACCAGGTGCTCCAGGCGATCACTAGCCGGAGCGGCAGCCCTATCATCCTGGTCAATCCCCCCGCCGATCCTCCCACGGTCACCATCACCATCGAGCGGCAGCCGCTGCCGCAAGCGCTCCCTCACCTCCTCGAGGCCCTCCGCAGGTCGATGGCGCTAGCGTACATGATTGTGTATGCCCAGGATCGCCTGCCGTGGGTGAAAATCTTCTTCCTGGAGACGTCGCCAGGACCAGGCGGGTCTGGAGAGCCCCCTCAGGAGAGCCTCCGCGCGGGTGGGGAGCCCATAGCCGAGGAATTGCCCCCCCGCTCGGGTGGAGAGCCAATAGCCGAGGAGCTGCCCCCCCTGGACGCGGCCCAGGAAGAGATCGCTGCCGCGGTGCCCACCGAGGAGAAGGACAACCAGGAGGTGATCGAGGTATTGCAGGAACTCGGGGTGGCGACGGAGCGGCTCGATGCCGAGCAGCTCTTTGAGCTCAAGCTACGTCTCGCCCAGGGACTGTTGGTACCCGAGGGCCTGCAACACAATGACTAAGAGACTATTGACCGCCGCCTTCGCCGCGCTGGCTCCCCGTGTATTCGTCAGTGCACATTGATGGTCAGTGAGGATCCCGCGAGCGCCCAGGGGACTTGACAGCTGGGCGCAGAGGAGCGGTGCTGAATGCGCTGTCGGCACTGCGGGCAGCAGAACCAAGGTGGCCGCCGGTTCTGCTCGGCCTGCGGCTCCGCGATCGGGGCGGCCTGTCCCCAGTGCGGCTTCGTCAACGACCCGCGCGACCAGTTCTGCGGCGGATGCGGCGCCGCGCTGGCCGGGGCTCCGCCTCCATCCGCCCCGGCGCCCGAGGGCTATACCCCGACACACCTGGCCGACAAGGTCCTCAGCACGAGGAGCGCCCTCGAGGGAGAGCGCAAGCAGGTGACGGTGCTCTTCGCGGACGTCGTCGGGTTCAGCGCGTTCGGCGAGCGTCTGGATCCGGAGGCGATCCACGCCATCATGGACGGGTGCTTCGAGGTGCTGACGCGCGCCGCCCATCGCCACGACGGGACGGTCAATCAGTTCACGGGGGACGGCATGATGGCGCTTTTCGGTGCCCCGATCTCGCACGAAGACCATGCAGTTCGCGCGTTGCAGACCGCGCTGAGCGTCCAGGCGGACCTGATTGGATACGGGGCGACCGTTCAGCAACGGTGGGGCGTGCCCTTCCAGATGCGAATCGGCGTCAACACCGGCATGGTGGTGTCCTTTCGGCAGGCCTGCGTAAGGGCTGGCGGCGGGGCCGCGATCGATCAGCGCAGGCGGCCGAGGAAGAAGTCAATGCCGCGCTGGACGCATCGGGCGACTTTGGCTTGCCCGGCAGG
>Ga0187892_10000462_pt1 | contig 105468 bp, 89 predicted proteins | sample MA1701073metaG_FD_139345 | JGI IMG/M metagenome (GOLD analysis project Ga0187892, IMG submission 139345) | Bio-ooze microbial communities from a basaltic lava cave in the Kipuka Kanohina Cave System on the Island of Hawaii, USA - MA170107-3 metaG ... | reverse complement strand
ATCGCATCCAAGGTGTCAGCGATGGCGATAATGCGTGCGATGAGCGGGATCTCTTCCGCTTTCAGCCGGTCTGGGTAGCCATTTCCATCCCACTGCTCATGGTGGAAGCGCAGACCGGGCAGCATGTTTCGCATCTGCTCAATGGATTTCATGATGTTGAACCCCTTCACGGTGTGCTGCTTCATGACTTCAAACTCCTCAGGAGTGAGGAATCCGGGCTTCTTCAGGATCTTGTCGTCAATTCCGATCTTGCCCACGTCATGCAGCAATGCGGAGATCCGCACGGTCTCGACGGTCTTCTCGTCCAGCCCGAGAGACCGGGCGATGATCATCGAGTACTCGGTGACCCTTTGGGAATGGCCGCGCGTATAAGGATCCTTTTCATCGACTGCGGCCGCCAAGGCGCGAATGGTTCCCAAGAAGAGCGCTCTGTTTTCTTCGCCGGCCTTCCGGATCTGCTGGATATATAGCTCCAGATCGTCCGTCATCTTGTTGAAGGTCGCAGCCAGTTCGCCAATTTCTGTGCTGCTTTTGATCTGAATTTTCTTCGAGAAATCTCCGCGCGCAATCAACTGGGTGCTCTCTGCAAGCTGTTGAATGGGGTTGGTGATGGCACGAGCGCTCAGCAATCCAACGCAGCCGGCGAGCAACAGCATCAGGATCCCCCACCGGATTGTCTCGTCCTTCATCTCTTTCACGGTGGCGAAGGCATCTTTCTGGTCGATCTGAACGATCACTCCCCAAGGCGCTTCAGCGACGGCGTAGAAGGTTCCCAACATTTGATTCTCTTGGCCGTTCTCGACCAGCTTGAACGGCCGGGTTTCCTGCAGCCTTACGATTCCCCCCTTCGACTGGTGCCACCTCTCGACAAAGGCAGCCACGATTTCAACCCGGCTGACGTCCATTCCTGCTGGATTTGTCTTCTGGTCGGGGTGCACCACGATCTGGCCGTTGTAGTCGACGACATAGACTTTCTTGCTCCCCACGGTGCTATCTGTTACCCAGTGAAGAATTTCGTCTAGAGCGAGGATGACTGTGGTAGCACCCACCGCCTGAGAACCCGCCTTGATGGGCGTGGACATGACGATCACCGGTCTGGAATGGTCGCCCATTTCAAGGGTGAGCGGCTCGCTGATAAACCCGTTGTTCTGAATGGCATTCTGGAAGGCCTTCGCCAGAAAGTGCTGGGTCATGCCCCCATCTTCGACGTTGTAGCTTCCGGCGCGCACTCCCTTGCCTTGGTTGTTCACCATGTTGATATAGAGCAAGTTACTTGAGCGATTGACGAAGTGCTCCAGCTTCTTCCCGAGAACCGGATTCCCTTCGAGTGACGGCCTCTGCCCTTCGCGCAGATCCACGGCGCTGGTCACAAAGCTGTCGACTTGCTCTCGCGCGCCGCTGAGGTACAAGGAAATGAGGCGAGCCAGAAATTGAGCAGTGCCGATTTGCGAAAGGCGTTCCTGCATCTGCAGTTTCTCGCGGTTCAGCTGAATGAGCTGGTAGCCGTAGAATCCCAGCGGACCGATGCTAATCAGCATCAAAACGAGCAAAACATGGTGAAGAATCTTGGCGCGTTTCACGTTGAACCTGGTGGAAGGAAGACCCTCGCCTGCGGAATGAAGGCCTTAGAGTTCTGCAGATCCAGTTATCGGCTGAAGGAAAAAAGCAGTTTAGGGGTTTCTGTGGGCGGGCTCCACGAGAACTAGGAGGAACGCCCCCGAAGGCCACAAGTCGGGCTAGGGATAATCTGGACGCTCGTACGGGACAGCCCCTCCCCTTTCCAGGAAGGGTTCATGCTGGGTTGCAGTTCCTGACATAGAGGAAACCATCAGGCAACTGGTTACTCTCCCCTCGAGACTCCTGATCCAGGAATCAGTCTGCCATTCTTGAAGACAAGCCGTAGCTTTCCGTAGTGAAGGACGCGAATCTGGTTTTCTGGATGGTCTTCTACGCGGTCGGGCTTGCCCATAACGTCCAGCACGTCGCGAGAACTCGAGCCAAACTGAATGACCGCTGGGCCTTTCTTGCCGAGCTGGACAATAGGTGGGGATGTTGCCGCCTTAGGGACAATCGCCGGTGCTGGTGGAGCAACCGGGCTGTGGATCGAAGGCACCGCCCGCAAAGGAGTTTTCTTAGGGTCACTCCGATGCATGAGATACCAGCATCCCAGCCCGATCAGGGCACCGAACAGAAGTCCGGCCGATACGGCCCAGCGCAGCCTGCTGCTTCGAGCAACCCTATCGTCACGGGTCTCGCGTAGTGCGTCATTGATAGCGGTTTCTACTCGGGTCGTTCTCGCTCCTCTGCCAGTTCCGCATCATAAGCTGCACGCCGCCCCGGGTCTGTCAATGTGTCTCGAATCTCGTTCAGCAGCCTGATGCGGGCTTCAGCCGGGATCTTTTCTTGTAGATTCAGGTCAGGATAAACTCTGCAAGCCAGCCTGCGATAAGCGTCCTCGATTTCCTCGATGCTGGCGGTCGTGGGAAGCTTGAGGGCCTCGTAGAAGTTCATCGGCCGAGAAAGAAGCAGTCGAGGGGTCAAACAAACACGAGCAAACCGCGAGTCAACCGCACGCTGATGATCCCTGCTTGTATCTGACCGTGTGTCGGCGCTTGTCGGGTCACACGTGCCGGGGGTTATGGAACGACAAAGAACTCGCGCCTTGAAGTTCCACCAGTAGTTCCCGGCCCTCCGGGATTAGTCACAGAGACCGGCACCACGCCCGGCGAGGACACTAACAGCGCTGGCACCAAAACCGTGATACTGGTGGAGCCGCCGGCAATCCGGTTCAGGCGCACCGTTCCAAAATTGACCCACGCGTCGGGCTGGAAGTTATCGCCAAACACGGTGAGATTAAACGCTCCCAATCCCGCCGCTCGGCTGGGTGGGCTAAGCGGATTGTCTGGTCGGATCGTGGGGATACCGCCGACAGCACCCGAAGTCACGACAAACTCAATTTCGTTCGAGTAGCCGCCGCCAGGTGAGGGATTGGCAACAACGACAGCATAGGTGCCCCTGCTCGTGATGGTCACCGGGTTGACGATGATCTGGTTCGAGCTGACGAAGACTATGGCTTGGTTCTGGGCAGTGCATCCTTCTCCAGGGTTGAGGTTGGTCATGTTAACTACGGCAATCAGCGGAAAAGTATCGACTGTTCCGGTAATCTGAATGACATAGCCCCCTCCGAATGGATTTGCAGTGAAGAGCGTCGACTGTTGATCTGAGAGTGGAGGTGCAAAGCCGAGAGCATCGCTGGTGACTGTGACGCTGCTAAGACCAGGATAGAACAGACCGGATGGTCCCGTGGTCACGATCGTCGGAGCGGAGAAGGTAATGTCAACACCCGCAGCTGGCTGGCCTGCCGAGTTGTATACGCGCACTCGGAGATTAGTGCGGCCATTGACCGGGAGACATTGGGTGATTCCTCCCACCGGAACGATAGCCGGGAAGATGTCGGGAATCTTCTGCGTTACTGCTACGGCCGTCTGTGGAAAAAAATTGCTGCCGTTGATCTTCATGTCGAAGGTGACGGGCACCGGGCCCGGCCCGATGATGGCCAGTGGACCCGGGGGGTCCAGCGAAGTGATCTGCGGCAGCAGATTGTTCACCTGGAACGTGACGGCTTCTCCTGAAACCTCCGGAAGCAGGCTCACATTGCGGACTCGTATGTCATAGAAACCACCGAACCGCAGTACCTGCGCTGGCAAAAAGGCTTCCAGCACCGTGGTGCTCCTGTAGGTGGTGTCGATCTCAATGCCTTCAATTTCTGATGCCCCATTAAAGAGGATGCGTGCCCCCTCGCGGAAGCCAAACCCATCCACCCGGATTGTCAAGCCTTCTGAGTTGATCTCATAACGCGCATAGGTTTCAGTCGGCGTGACACGGGTCACAACCGGCAGCGGCGGCAGAACGTAGAACGGCAAAGCGTTCGAACGAGTGTCACCAAACGGATTCTGGCCAGCCAATTCCAAGTCATAACGGCCGGCCTGGGCCAGATTGTTGAGATCGTTTGGGTCGCTCAGCGACAAGCGCACAAACAGAGTCGTTGGATCCACAAAACTAATCCTGGTTGCTGGAATCTCTCTGTCTGTTCGGGTCTGAGCATTTTTGAAGAACAGCCTCTGCCCAGACTTGAAGTTCGTTCCCTGAATCTTCAAACTCACTTCGACCGTGCCTACGATCGCGAAGGGGTCTGGGTTGTTGCCTACCGTTCCCTGACCCGATTCGTCGTTGGTTACAACCGTGATTGAACTCAGACTTGGCAGGAGCTCGCGGACGAAGTCCACTCGCCGACTGTCGGTGTCGAGACGAACCACGGGATTGAAGGGGGAGAACATCCGGCCCGCCTGCTGCGGCCTTACGGTGTAGTCACCTGGCAATAACCCCCGAAACAGGTATTCTCCGTTAGCGTCAGTGGTCGCTGTCTGATCATCACTGCCGACCCTCGAAAGGGCAAGAGTCACTCCTGGGACTGCAGGTCCAGTGCCCGTCGTCGAGAAATCGGTCACTCTGCCTCGAATACCGAATAGGAACTGAGCCGGTGGCACAAAGCCGGCCCCCACAGTCTGTGGAGCCAATAGGCTATAGGTCCTGGAGAGAACCCCCACTTCTGCGTGGGCGAAAACCGGTCCCGTGGATGCCACGAAAATATAGCCGCCGGATTGATTCAAACCTTCTAGAAAGAGATTGCGAACTAGATCCACAAATCGCTGCTGCGGTGCCAGTGTTCTCCGAGATCTTCCGGTCGTAGCTCCTTGAGCGGAAATGAGCAGCAGATCCACATCAACGTTGCCACTGCCATCATTCTGAACAACGATTCCGGTAGTTGAGGTTCCGGATTCATCGACAGCTGGAAAGAGAAACTGTGCTTGCCCGCTCGCCTGCGCCGGCATGGCAGCCATGGAAGAGCCGCTGGCCGAGCCAGTTGCCAGAAAGCCAGTCAGAGCGCCGTTTCCTGCCACACGCAGAGAACCAGCGTCGACGCCAGTTCCAAACAAATCCACGACAGTCGCGCGAACGGAGCCGTTGGCTGGAATAGAACGGCCGACACTCAGAACCGGGCCCAAAGCCGGAGCATAGGTGAAGGTTACGGTCTGGGCGGTGGCCGTCAGATTCACCAGCCCAATCAGCGAAAAACGATCCATGCCGCGGATCACGTGCGGGAAGTTCAGAGAATTCCCGCCAGCGGACGCAGGCACGGCGGTCAGTGCTGCCCAATCTGTTCGTGCGAGGATCTTCTCAACGCTGGGATCGCCGGAAATGCGCGAGAAGCCGCGCACGACCTCGAAACCGATAATCGATACTTCCTGAGAGAAGATGTTTGCCGGAACCGAGCGGGCCACGATGTGAGAAGCATCATCGAAAGTCCTGTCGCTGCCGAACACATGGGCCAGTGAACCTCGAAAGAGGCCGAACGGCCGAATCTGCTGCTCCACCAAACTGCCGAGGCGGCCGCCGGCGGCGTTGTGCAAACTCAGGCTGATACGTGTATTGAATGGACTGGGATTGACGACCGAAATCTCCGTGGTGGCTCCTCCTGTCTGGGAAACGAAAGGCAGCACGATTATTGTGCCGGCCCGGGCCGGCTCGGCTATGTCCACGGCTATTCGGTCGGGGGAGCCGACACGCACGTTTCCAACAACCCCAGCCACGTTGCTCTCGGCCAGTGCCCATCCTTGAAACTGGCCAAAAGTCCCGCCGCTGACCACGACTTGGGCCCCTGCCGGAACCTGCACTGGAGATCCACTGAGAGACGAACCCTCCGCACCGTACCCAGTTAGTGTGATTGTGGCATCCTGCCGCGTCGTGTTGGTAAACAGCAAGTCTGTGGCAGTCTGCGCATCGTTGACCACATAAGGGAAATAGATGGGGTTGGTTTGAGCTTGCAGTGCTGGCGAGAAAAAGCAGACAAGCAGAATCGCGAAAGCGAGAGAGAATCGTTTCATAGCATGCATCCTTGTCATCGGCCTTTGAGTCGGGCGCTAGGAAGACACCTACAGCCCTTTGGAAATATGGAAATAGATACCCGCCGAAGCTTCGTACATCTGCAACTTCCCCTGGATGGGCAGCACCGTCTGGGCCGGGTTGGAAGATTCCTTGGGCAGCCCATAGCTGGGAACATCCGAGAAAATGTGGCGAAAATCTGCTCGAACTCCAATTCGGGAAGAAATCTTGGCTTTGACACCAAACCCATAGTTGTAAGCAAGGCGCTTTTCCGAAGGCCTCAGAGTTCCAATACCGAGGTCAGTCGGATTGGCGGCACGCGCTCTGGCTTCGCTACTCAGGGAATAGGCGCCGAAGCCAATTCCGCCGGTTGCGAAAGGGGTGATTTTCGGGCTCTCGTAGCGGTTCGGGTAAAAGATCATGTTGTAAAAGAAATGCTGTACGGCGCCGTCGAGCTGGACAGGACTGCCCGAAAAACCCTGCCGGCTGAGCGTTAGCGTATTATCTTGGTAGCTGTAGGTGAACTCTCCGCCCCAGTGGCCGCGAGACAAAATGTTAAAGCGGCCGCCGTAGAGAATCTTGTCGCCGTAGGCAAAATTCAGGTTAATGTTGGGTGAGTTTTCCGGCACTTGAGGCGGGCCAATCTGAAAATTGCGGTCCTGCCAGATCGACATGCCTGCAAAGCCTTCAACCTCGAATCCAAAATCTCCTTGCGCTAGCAACTTTGTCGTCGAAAATCCCTGAACCAGGATGGCGAACAGCACGATGAGCGTTCTTCGCATTGCATTCCTCTACGTAGTTAATGGAAAGAGACAGTTTAGAGACAACCCAGTTGGTCAAAACTCCTGGCGCTGGCACAGCCCTCATCCGATCGAAATTCCTACCCGTCAAGCGTAGCCGCCTTATCGTCACAGAAATGCTAAACCATTAACTTCAAATCCTTAGGTCGAGGCGCGGCAGTTTTTCACTCCCCGAAGGAATGCCCTGCCCCGAAAAAAAATCGTTGTGAATTTCACTTCTGGAAAAAACCTGGGGATCATTCGAGAAGCGGAAGTTCTGATAACGAATGGTGAAAACGGCTTGCAAGCGATTCCCCGAGGATCCCACAAGACCGGAGCATGGCAATCCGTCGACAGCAGCTTGGAAATCTCTGCCAGACTATCGTTTGAATTGAGACGGCTTGTCTAACTCTGGCTGGAAGGGGTGCAAAACGCTCGAGGGGTGTAGTCGTCTAGTTTCAGGACCCGTTCCACTTTGGAGGGTAGGTTGGATCGATTTGTACCAAGATCTTCTGTCATGTCCGAAGCGCTTGATCGAAGTCCTCGATAAGATCCTCGGTAGCTTCAATTCCGATTGAGATTCGAATGAGACTTTCTGCAATGCCTGCTTTTGCTCTGGCTTCTGGTGAAAGGCCGGCATGCGAGGTGAGAGCAGGCCGCGTTGCCAGTGTTTCCACGCTCCCGAGGCTCGGCGCGATGATGGGCAGGCGAACATTCCTGAGAAACTGGTCCGCTGCTTCCACTCCCCCGCGCGGCTCGAAACTGAGAACACCGCCGAATCCGGAGAATAGTCGCCGTGCCCGCTCATGCGCGATGTGCGACTCCAGCCCTGCATAATTGACCCGCGCCACCGAAGGATGCGCCTCCAGGAAAGCTGCTATCTTCAGGGCACTTTCATTCTGATAACGAACACGCAGCGCCAGCGTTTTCAGACCTCGGTGAAGCAGATAAGCTGCGTGAGGGTCGAGCGTCCCACCAAGATGATTCAGGCGATGCGTGACGCTTCGAATCAACTCGGCGCTTCCTAGGACTACCCCGCAAACAATGTCAGAGTGTCCGTTGAGAAACTTGGTGCCGCTGTGGATAGAGAGATCGAAGCCGAGGTTTATGGGTTGAAAGTTGACAGGGCTGGCAAAGGTGTTGTCGATCATCGACACCAACCCACGGGATTTAGCCAACCGAACGACCGCTTCCAGATCGGCGACCTGCAGCAGAGGATTCGTCATCGCCTCAACAAGAATCGCCTTGGTATTGGGTTTGACAAATGCTTCCCAGGTTTCGGCCTTGTCGCCATCGATGAAGTCATAAGACAACCCGAACGCGCTGAAGTCACGCGTCACCAGATCGTGCGTGCCGCCGTAGAGGCAGCTCTGGGCTAGCAGATGGTCGCCTGACTTCAAGACGGTGAACAAGCTGGTCGAGATGGCCGCCATGCCGCTCGAGGTCACCAAAGCTGCCTCGGCATTCTCGAGCGCTGCCAGCTTCGCGTGCAACGCGACGTGATTCGGCGTGTTGTTCAGGCGGATGTACTTCAAATCGTGATAGCTCGATTCGCCGGCGTATTGAAACATGGCCGACTGGAAAATCGGCATGCAGACCGCGCCATGAATGCGCGGCTCCGGCTCGCCGGCGTGGATAAGTTTCGTCTCCAAGCTCTTGAAGGGTGAATTCATGCAGGGGCCTCCGAAAGGGGCGTCTCACGGAAATGGAAAGTGCGCCAGGAGGTTGTGGCCTTGGGATAAGTAGGGCCAACGACGCCAGGCCAGGTCGCCCGTTCCACTGTGGTCCCGCCTAAGACCGGCTCAATCGTTCGACTCGAACATCTCCGTGCACTCGCTTGGTAATGATTTCAAATCGGGTGGCACCCATTCGACGCGAGCTTTCTCAGAGAATAAAGCCTCATTGCTGTAGTACTCACACAGCAGGTCCTTGTGGGCCCAGCTGTCCAGCAGGCCGTTGGTCAGGGAGACTAGATCCTTGTGGCCCGCGCGGCTGAGATACTCTCCCAACATCCGGATCCAGAACAAAGTAATGGTTTCATGATAGCCAGTGGAGGGACGATCGGGTTTGCTCTGGGTCCGGTTGTAGCGCTGAATCCCGCCGCGAATGCGCTCTGTCGCTTCGACCTCGGGGTACCGGCTCAGATACCAAAGAGCCATCGTCAAATGGGCGTGGTGCGTCCACTCGTCGAGCGGAATTCGGCAGGCCTCGAACTCGCGGACGAGCTTTTCAATTTCTCCTTCACAGGTATATCTTACGGTCCGGTGGGCGAGGATTACAGAACTCATCGGCGCCTCCTCCTTCTCAGCTCCGGCTGCCCCTTGAGATTCAGGCAGGGCGTCTCCTTAGCAGTGGAAAGGGCGATCAGGGTATGCGTCCGTGCAATGCCGCTCACGGCCTTGATCTTACTCTTGATAAGCGTCTCCAAGTCAGCTGTCGTCCGGACACGAACCTTCAAGAGATAAGAAAACTCTCCCGTGATGTGATGACATTCCTGCACTTCGGGCAGCACTGCGATCAGTCGCAGAAAGTCAGCTTCATCCTTCGGCCTGTCGATCGAGACCTGCACGAACGCGCAGACGTCCAGGCCCAGAGCACGCGCATCGAGCAGCGCTGCATAGCCGCGAATAAGGCCAGCTCCTTGCAGCTTCCTGAGCCGCTCATTAACGGCCGAGACGGACAGGCCCACACGCTCTCCGAGGTCAGCGTAAACCATCTTCCCATCCTCTTGAACCAGCTGCAGGAGGTTTCGGTCTGCATCGTCCATAGGGAAGCTCATAGTGCCTCCACACATCAGCTTGTGAAAAATTAACCGTATAATACATACATGTCAATAATATTTGCTGATATCGTTTCTTGAACAGGATATTTTGCGGAGAGAGCGGTCACTCAGCACGGCAACCCGCCACGGGAGTATTTGGTGCCGCTGATGGTTATGCCTATATCGAAGGACGCCCCAATCCAGCGCGATTCGCTGTTGAGCTATTTTCAGGAACACTTTCTCACCGGGGAGGACTTTGCGTGCGTCAACCGCCACGCACTCCGTCGTGTGCCGTGGTCCTATCGGAGAATTGGCGATGCCGCTACCCGTTGGGCTGCCGAGCTCGCTAGCAGGGACGTCTCCAAAGGAGATCGTGTCCTGCTGTGGGCCGGGAACTCAGCCGAGTGGGTTGCCGCCTTCTACGGATGTTTGCTGCGCGGCGCCGTGGTTGTCCCTCTGGACTTTCGCTCAGACTCGGGTTTTGTCGTTCGCGTTCAGCGGCAGGTTGAGGCAAGAGTTCTGTTAGCTGGTGCCGGTTTGGAATCGACGGCTCCGCCGCTCGGCATTCCAATACTGTCGCTTCAAGACACTCCAGCCAAACCGGGAATGCCGGCTGTCGAGTGGACAGCTTCTCAACCTGACGACTTGGTCGAGATCGTCTTTACGTCGGGAACGACAGCAGAACCACGGGGCGTGTGCCTTTCCCATCGCAACCTGCTGTCCAGCCTGATTCCGCTCGAGGCTGAGATTCAGAAGTATCTCAAGTGGGAACGATGGTTCCATCCAGTGCGCTTTCTCAATCTGGTTCCATTAAGCCACATCTTCGGGCAATTCATGGGAATCTTTGTGCCGCAGTTGCTGAAAGGAGAAGTACATTTTCAAGATTCACTGAACCCAGGTGAGGTGATTGACTTGCTCAGGCGGCAACGCATCTCCGTCCTGGTGACGGTTCCGCGCTTTCTCGACAGCCTCAAGGAAAAGGTAGAGCGAGAGGTTGATCAAGGCTTGGGCAGGAAGCTCTGCGCTGCGGAAGAGGATGCCTCCTTTTTCGAGCGGACGTGGAAAGCGCGGAAGCTGCATGGTCAGTTTGGTTGGAAGTTCTGGGCCTTTGTTTCGGCAGGCGCCACGCTGGGAGCCGCTACAGAAGCATTCTGGCGAAACCGGGGATTCGCGGTCGTTCAGGGATACGGCATGACCGAGACTGCCGGGCTAGTCAGCGTGGCCCACCCGTTCCGGCCGAGGCAGCGTTCCATCGGTAAGGTCATGGCAGGGCGAGAAATGAAGATCGCGGCCACAGGCGAAGTCCTTGTTCGAGGCGACAACGTCTCTCCTGGAATCTGGAACGCGGGCCTTCAGCCTTTGACGGACGCAGAAGGCTGGCTTCACACCGGCGACCTGGCTCGTCCCGATGAAACGGGTCACCTCTACTTCCAGGGGCGTCAGAAGGAAGTGATCGTCACCGCCGCGGGAGTGAACATCTATCCTGAAGACTTGGAGGCCGCCCTTAACCGCCAGACCGAAGTGCGTGCCAGTGCCGTTGTCGGCGTGGAAGGTAAACAAGGGCCAGAGCCCGTCGCCGTGCTCCTACTGAGAGGCCAATCGGACAATGCGGCCACGGTCGTCGAGCGGGCCAACCACCAGTTGGCGTCCCATCAGCAGATGCGGCGCTGGCTCGTCTGGCCCGAGCCCGACTTTCCCCGCACGCCCACCTTGAAGACTCGGAAGCCGCTTCTGGCGGCATGGGTCGAGCAAAAGTTGCGAGAGTCGACCGAAGGGCGGACAGTCTTTCCGTGGAAAGAACAGGTTCCAGGTCTGGCGAGCCTCATTGCGAAAGTAACCGGCGAGTTACCTCTAAAGATGGATCGTTCCACGCGGCTTGATACGGGCCTGAAGCTCGACTCGCTGGGCCGCGTGGAGCTGCTCGGCCTGCTCGAGCAGGAGTATCAAGTCGAAATTGACGAAGCTCGCATCTCGGCGGCCACGACCTTGGGAGACCTGGAAGAGCTGCTTCGCGCCCGGAACTTGCAGGCGCTGCCCGATCATAGTGTGAGCCGTCGTCACTCCTGGGTTGAAGAGGAGGCGCTGGCAGCGCCGGGAGCCGGTCGAGGCGGCCGTTCATACGAAGACGGATTCCCGGAAGGTGCACCAACCTCAGGCGGAGTTGCCCCTGGCAGCGATTTCTACGCTCTTTGGCAGCTGGCGGCTCCCATCCGGAGGACTCGCGTGCTGCTCTACCACAGCCTGATCCTGCCGCTGACACACCTGCTTTGCCGCATCCAGGTGTGTTGCCCCGAGAGCCTGCACTCTCTAAACGAACCGGCCCTCTTTGTTGCCAATCATGTGACGTACGCGGATCCCGGGGTCATCCTGGCTGCGCTGCCGCTGAGGTTCAGAAACAAGCTGGCAATCGCGATGGATGGCGAACGCATTCGTGGCTGGCGCTATCCCTCCGAAGAGGTTGGCCCCTTCAGGAAAGCAGGATTGCGCACCTTCTACTATCTGGCAGCGCTGCTTTTCAACGTCTTCCCTCTGCCACGCCAGAGTGGCTTCCGGAGAAGCTTCGCATTTGCAGGACACGCGATGGATCGTGGTTACAATGTGCTCATTTTCCCCGAGGGTCGCTTAACAGAAAACGGAGAGATCGCGCCATTTCGCAATGGTATCGGTGTTCTGGCGACAGGGCTGAACGCTCCAGTAGTTCCCTTGAAGCTGGACGGACTCTTCGCACTCAGACAGGAACATGGCAGGAAATGGTGGAGACTGTTCAAACGTCGTGGACACGTGTCTGTCACGTTTGGTCAGCCCATACAGCTCCGTTCTGGAGAAACCGTGGAAGCAGTGACGCGCCAGTTGGAGCAGGCCGTGGGGCAGCTTGGCACGCCTTCTGGCCTGGCTTGAGCGCGTTCTGGGGCAGTGGGCGGCGTGGCCTTTGGCTGCAGCAATCCGAAGAGACCTGCCAGACGCTCAGCGGCAAGTACCGCGACCGTTAGGAAGCCTCCTCGATTCTCACTGCCCTCTCGGCAAGGCCACCTTTGCCTTAGTTCGTGATCTTCCTGCCTTCCACCACGTCCTGCGTCTTTCTAACCAACTCGATGAACTCGGCCCTATACCCGCCCTTGTCTGTCCCCTTCCCTTTCGTTGCGAGCTCCAGCACACTTCCAAAGGTCGCGTTGCCTCTGTAGGGAGAGTCTCTGAGAATCATGCCAAAGGCGGCGACTGCAGAAGCGAACTTGAAGTCACGTGACGCAGTTGTCCAAGCCGACTTGCGGTCGGACACCGCAAGCTGCAGCAGCTTGCTGGTCTGGCCCTCGGGCTCCTTGTAACGGAGTTTGACGGTAAGCAACTCTGCGCTCTTCGACTCTGGGGCCACTTGCACTGGCTTCTGATACTTCAGCGCATCAACGCCTGGAAGGGTTCCTTCCTTGCCTGGCGGAACCACTTCATACAAAGCCGTCACTGTATGCCCGGCGCCGACTTCTCCTGCGTCCTTCGAATCGTCGTTGAAGTCCTCGGCCCGGAGCAGGCGGTTTTCGTAGCCAATCAGCCGGTAGGCCCCTACTGTGCTCGGATTGAACTCCACTTGAATCTTGACATCTTTAGCAATCGTAATGAGCGTTGCCCCCATCTGTTCCACCAGCACTCTCCGGGCTTCCTGAAGCGTATCCACGTAGGCGTAGTTGCCGTTGCCTTGGTCGGCCAGCTTTTCCAGTGTGGAATCTTTCAGATTGCCCATCCCGAACCCCAGCACGCTGAGAAAGACGCCGCCTTTAGCTCTTTCCTCGATGAGCCGGACCAGATCCCCTTGGTTGGTCACTCCAATGTTGAAATCTCCATCGGTTGCCAGGATGACGCGGTTGGTTCCTCCCTTAATGAAGTTTGCGACGGCGGTGTCGTAGGCGAGCTGAACGCCCGCGCCGCCATTGGTCGAACCGCCTGCCTCCAGATTCTCCAGCGCAGCCAGAATCTTGGCCTTCTGATCGCAGGCAGTGGACGGCAGGACCAGCCCAGAGGCGCCCGCATACACGACCATGGCGACACGATCGTTTTCCGTGAGCTGCTCCACGAGCAGCGGCAGGCTTCGCTTGATCAGTGGGAGCTTGTTGGCAGGCTGCATCGATCCGGAAACGTCGATGAGAAAGACGAGGTTGCTCGGTGGCCGCTTGTCTTGCGGGATTTCACGCCCTTTAAGGCCGACTCGAACCAGGCGATGCTCCAGATTCCACGGCGCCTGGGCTATCTCTACCTGGGTAGAAAATGGGTCCTTGCCGCTGGGGCCGGGATAGTCATATGCGAAATAGTTGACGAGCTCTTCGATGCGAACTGCGTCCTTCGGCGGACGCATTCCTCCTGCGAGGAAGCGGCGGAGGTTTGCGTAGGCCGCCGTGTCCACGTCGATGGAAAACGTGGATAACGGATTGTGAGCCACCTGCAGGAAGGGATTGTCGACAACACGGTCGTAGGCTTCTGTGTTGAAGTCCTGCCGGTAACGTTGCTTGTCATCACGACCGGAGAGCGTTGATGACTCACGTTCCTCAATCCACCTTTTCGCAGGAGAGTCCTGATCTTGGCGAAGGAAGCGTCCTGTAGTTCGCGCGCGAACGTTCAGCCGTGAAACGTGGAAATTGATAGTCCCGCCCAGAGACGATAGAGGAGGCGGAGGTGAAGATAGCTGCGCAAAGGTAGAAGATCCGGAGGCCACTCCCTGTGCCGCTTCTCCGGCTTGTATGCCTATGCCTCCAACAATACCTCCGGCCTTGCCAGGCACGATTGGACTAGGTGGTGAGGTTGAAATCACTGCCCCGCTTTCGTTCTGGACTGACTGATTGTGTGACGCTTGCTGACTCAGCTCTGCAGCTCTCCTTGGCTCTGTAGTCCCGCTAAAGGTGGGTGATGCAACGGCATTTGTAGGCGAAGGCGGGCTGATTGCTTTCCCGATACTCCAGTTGTTTCGGCCGGTGTCCACAGCGTTGTCCGGGCTGTTCCTTCTCTCTAGCCGGTGGAGAAAAACCGCCAGGAACAAGCTCGCGGCAGCTGCCAGGGCTCCCACCTTGTAAAGCTGTCTGGCAGAAAACCTCTTCCCCGTGCGGCCGCCTTGCACTCGTTGTTCGATGACCGATTGCTGTTCCTCAGACAGGACGGGTTTGCTTTCCTGTTTCAAGCTCTCCTTCAAAAGTCCGGCGGTTTGGCGAATCTCTTCAACCGCCTGGCGCGCCGCATCGGAGGTCCGCAATTCCTGTTCGATAATGGCGCGATCTGCCTCATCCAGTTCGTCCAAAGCAAAGGCAGTCCATCTAGGGTCGTTCAAGTCGAGTTTCATTTGATCCTCCTCAAGACCAGCGAGCTTCGTTCCGACAACTGGAGGCGAATGGCTTTGAGCCCGGCATGGATCTGGAACCCCACATTACCGACCGAAAGGCCGGTGATCTGGCTGATTTCCTTGTAGCTCATCTCCCCCTCGAACTTGAGGCGGATGACCTCCTGCTGGTTTGCCGGCAGCGTTTCCAGAATCTTGAGAACTTGCGACAGGCGTTGCGCCTGGTCCAGTTCTTCCAGTGGCTCGACCCGATCGTCGTGAGGTTCCGGGGCGTGGATCTCGGATACCGCGTTCATACGCTCTTCCTTTCTCAAGACATCGAAAGCCCGGTTCCGGCAGACCGTGAACAGCCACGGTTCCAGATGACCGTTCAACGAAGAGAGGTTCTCAGAACAAAGCTGAAGAAAGGTGTCTTGAACGACATCGCGGGCCCGCTCGAGATTGCCAGTGATTCTCACAGCATACTGAATCAACGGCGTTTGCCACCGATACAGCAATGCTCGAATCTCTTTGCCTGTGTCTATAGAGTTTGCGCCTTTCATCCAAACACCCTTCTGCATCGAGTCCCCGCTACTTTGAGATGGAGACGACCCTCGGCCGTGTCAGCTTATCAAGCCGGCTTTCGAGTAATTTCACCCGCGCTTCCAGTCCACTGACGCGATCGCGCAGTTTCACGACCTCATCCGACGACTCCCGAAACCAATTGACGTTCTGGTCGCCAATCAGCAGGCAAGTGAAGAGGAACAGAAGCGCCATAAAGAAAATAAGTGCTCTGGGCTTCATACTGCCCTCCTGTCCGGCAACCAAAAGATTGGACAAACTTCCTCCCGGAAAGTTCCCTCTGAGGACATAACGTTTGATAAGACGATTTCTTAGAAGAAACTTGCAATTTTCTTTTTGAGAAGCCTGAGCGCGGAAGTAGGATGTCTCTCTGCATCCACTAGCCCGGAACCTGAGACTTGATTCTCGACGGAGGATCTATGCTGTCTGGACGACGCAATCTCTTGAAGTCTCTCGGTATTGCCAGCCTATTCGCCACAAGGCCCTTCGAAAAGAAGGTTGAGGCCGCCTCACCCCGGCAGGTCTACGAAGAACTGGGCATCCAGCCCGTGTTGAACTTCCGGGGGACACACACGGTGATTGGCGCTTCCAAAGAGTGGCCAGAGTTGCACCACGCCATGGCTGAGGCAGCCCGTCATTTTGTTGTCCTCGATGAATTGCAGGACAAGGTTGGAGAACGGCTGGCAAGGCTAATCGGCAGCGAGGATGCGATGGTCACGACCGGAGCGGCTGGTGCCATCACGCTGGGGACCTGTGCCAGCCTCACAGGCGGTGATACCGAGAAGGTGAGGCGCTTACCTGATCTGGCCGGGATGAGGAATGAGGCGATCATTCAGAAGGTCCACCGCAACGGCTATGACCATGCCGTGCGAAACACCGGCGTCAAAATCATCGAGGTTGAAAACAAGGAACAGTTGCTTCGGGCAGCAGGGCCGCAGACAGCGATGATGTATTACCTGGGTGGGAGCACCGGCGACTACGCTTGGGAGACGCCGGTCTCGCTGGAGGAGTGCCTGGCCATTGGCAAGAAGAATGGCTTCCCTGTGTTGGTGGATGCAGCCAACATGCTGCCACCCTGGGAAAACATTCGCAAAGTGGCGGCGATGGGCACTGACCTGATCTGCATCAGCGGCGGCAAACACATGCGAGGTCCGCAGTGCTCCGGGATTCTGGCGGGCCGCAAGGACTTGATTCGAGCGGCCCGTCAGAACTCCAATCCGCATTCAGATTCTCTCGGTCGCCCGCTGAAAGTTGGCCGGGAAGAAATGATCGGCGTCTGGCTGGCTGCCGAAAAATACGCAAAGCTTGATTTTCCCGCGCTGGAGCAGCAGTCGTTCGCACAAGCCGAGTATTTGACGCGCGAATTGAAGAAGATTCCAAAGCTAGAAGTCAGCTATGAGCCACATGACCGAACAAGGCGCGTGCACCGCGTCGTGGCTCACTGGGATGAGAAGGACGCCGGCTTGACCGCCCAGGAATGTGAGAGGCGACTCATGGAAGGCGCGCCCCGCATTGCGGTGCTGGGTCACTCGTCGGGCGGGTTGCTGTTCACTGTGTTCATGAACGATTCCGGTGACGAAAAGCACTTGGCAAGAAGGATGAAGGAAATCTTTGGCACCCGCTGAAGCCGCGTGTCTTGCCTGGAAAGAAACGACTGGAAAATGAAATATCTCGAATGAGCAATGATCCAAATGGACGACATCGCCGGCTCTCGTTGGCTTATGAAAGGACACTCCTGCATGATGAGACTTCTTGCAGTCGCCGTGATTCCGACTCTCCTGCTTCTGCCTGTCTTGGCGCCGGGCGGTGAGACAATCTCCGAACTTATCCGCGTCGAAGGTCGTGTTCCTGTGGCGATGCGGGATGGCGCCAAGCTCTATGCGGATATCTACCGCCCGCGCCGCGAGGGCAAGTTCCCGGTGCTGGTGGTCCGCACGCCCTACGGCGTGCAGCGCGACGGGATGCATGAAAGCAAGATCCAGTTTGCCCAGCACGGGTATGCGGTTGTCATTCAGGACACGCGGGGACGTTACGAGTCGGAAGGTAAATGGGAACCGTTCCGCAATGAAGCCCAGGATGGTTACGACACCATTCAGTGGGCGGCGCAGCAACCCTGGTCCAACGGCAAGGTTGCAACGCAGGGTGGGTCCTACCTGGGGCATGTCCAATGGCGTGCAGCCAGCTTGGCACCGCCGAACCTGCTGACAGCCTTTCCTGCAGTGGCTTCCACGAGCATCTATCACAATTGGGCATACTTCGGAGGCGCATTCCGGCTGTCATTCAACTACGGCTGGGGTGTGGTCCGCATGCCTCAGCGGATCATGCTGCCGCAGTACTGGCACGATGCGGCTTATGCGCCGGACGAGTGGCGGTACGATAACGTTCTCTGGCACTTGCCACTGGGTACGGGCGACCGGGTTTCGGCAAATCAAGTCGTGCAGCACTACCGCGACTGGCTGAAGCACCAAAGTTATGACGAGTACTGGAAGTCCATCAGTGATGAAGAACAGTTTTCCAACATCAAAGTGCCCGTACACACCTATGGCGGCTGGTTCGACATCTTTCTTGCCGGAACGTTAAATGGATTCACTGGCATGAGGACAAAGGGGGGGTCCGAGAGGGCACGGAGGGAAACCAAAATGGTTGTCGGGCCCTGGGGGCATGGGCCAAGCCAGAAGTTTGGGGAAGTCGATTTCGGACCAATTGCGATGCGGTCGCTGTTCGAACGAGAGCTGCGTTGGTACAACCACTACCTGAAGGCTGAAGACAACGGCATCGACCGTGAAGATCCAGTGGAAATCTTCTACATGGGGATCAACCAGTGGAAACACGAGAAAGAATGGCCCATAGCTGGGACGCAATACACGCCGTTCTACCTTTCGAGCACCGGCAAGGCCAATAGTGTTCGTGGTGACGGTCGCCTCAGCACCACGCAGACCGGTGGTGCGGACACGGACCAATACCTCTATGATCCCAACCATCCTGTTTCCACTCTCGGCGGCAACAATTGCTGCGGAACGCCGACGCTGGCAGGACCTCGCGACCAGCGCTCAGTTGAATCGCGACATGACGTTCTGGTGTACACGAGCGACATGCTGAAAGAGCCTCTTGCTATCGCCGGTCCGCTGCAGATGAAATTGCACGCGGCTACAGATGGACCGGACACAGACTTCGTCGCTAAACTCGTCGATGTTCATCCGAACGGTTTTGCCATGAATGTAGCCGAAGGCATTTTGCGCGCACGCTTTCGAAAAGGGTTGGATCAAATGGAGCTGCTGAAGCCTGGACAGGCTTGCGAGTTTGTCATCGATATGGCCGGCACAGCCAATGTGTTTCTGCCCGGGCACCGCATTCGAGTGGACATCACCAGCAGCCACTTCCCACAATTCGACAGGAATCCCAACACGGGCAAGGATCTCGGAGCCTCAGACCAAGTGCGGATCGCAAAGCAAACCATATTTCATACGAAGGAGCGCGCCAGTCATATCGTTTTGCCTGTGGTTCGACTTTCTCTGAAAGCACCTGCCGTTGAAACGTTGACGGGCCAACGGTAGTCCTGGAGAGGCTGCTTGTCCCTGAAATCCAAGGCCCAGGGCGACACCAATCCGAGACGTTCCAGAGATTAACTATCGGGGAGGGGGAGCAGGAGGGAGAGAGAGTATGGCAGGGTTCCTGATGCTGGGGCTGGTCAGCTGGGATAACAGTTTTGCTTGCTCTGACAGAACTCCCAGTTCTTTCTCCAGGGCTTCCAGAGTCAGCAGTTTGTGCGCCTCGGCGCGGCTCGATCCTGAAAACAAATCGTCTCCCAAAACCAGGAGCTTTGTTGTCAGAAGCTGCTTCCTAAGTCCTTCCAGAAGCTCCCTGGCTTCTGCCAGCCGAGTTGGACTCTCGATGAGGAGAGGCCGCAGCAAAACCTGTACTTCCTGAAACCGTTTCTGTGCCTGCTCCCGTATCTCCAGACTCCTTTTGGAAACAGCATCCTGAGCAGGGCCTTCGAGCAGGCCGCCGGTTGTATCCCGCAGCGACTGTGTCCTGGCCGCTGCGAGTGAAACAGCGTCAAGGTTTCCACTGTTCGATGGGGTTGCGACGCGGCCAGGTCGCGGTAGGAATAGGAACAAGCCCATGATGATGGCCGCACTTGCAGCCATTACCACCTTCAGCAGCAGCGCAATCTTCCTGCGCTGGGGGCAGAAGAGGCATTGAGCTGCCTGGTTAAACTCGATCATGATGAACTCAGCATAGCAGATCTAACAGGCAGGAGCCTGAATTTTGGGGGTCTCACCTGCTCTGACTCATTCCTGTGGAACGCTGCCTCCGTCAGGTTTGATCGGCTGCCCGCAGCCCCAAAACGGTAGCCCGAATTTCCACCTAGGATGACAGCCGGACCCAGTGCTCACAGTGCCACAGCACGGGTGGAAGAGAAACTCTTTGAGGTTTGCGCATATGCACGACGGCCCCGACCTTCTTGAATTCTGCTGTGACACTCCACTCGATATGATCCCGAGTACTGGCTAGCACCGGCCGACCACGCGGTAGCGCGCTGCCCATCCAGCTGGCGGCGGCTGGGTTCATCCCTGCGAGGTCCGAACCTGCACCCAGATCGATGGCTCCCCCTTGCAGAGACCAGTTCTCTGAAACCCAGGAAGCAGATCTTGAAGTAGTCAACGTCCCCGCACTGGGGGTTGGCCCTCAGGGAAGCCGTCACATTCAACTACCGTCACGCGGTCGAACGGTTCAGCAAGTGCCAGGGCGGCGGCGAGTAGACCCCGACATGCCCCATCGGTCTCCCTTCTGCTTTTCTGGATAGCGGTTGATTGATTCCCTCGGTCCAGTGCCTCCTGAACTCCTGGGATTTCCGGCTTGCTAGTACCTAACTAAGTGTCCAGCCATAGGCTTCGAAGTTGATAGCGCCGGAATGGCTCCTTGTGGTCCTGAACATCTTGCTGCCGAAATCCCATTACCAACAGAGACAGGCTGGTGTTTTTGGAAGCAAATGTTTCCGGAGGAACGCGTCATTTCAAACTAAATATGGAGTTTTGGAGGGCAACTTTCAAGACTATTGAGCTATTTTGTTCGTCTGCTTGTCCAAATCTGTCCAACTTGACGAAATCAGGGTCAATTTTCTTTAGGAGGGTTCGCAAATCCATCTAAGTTATGAATAGAATGCGAAGTTTTTGTTGCATTCGTCGATGAAGTCCTCTAGTGTTTTGCCTTCTATCGGTAGTAAGGCAGGTTAAGGAGGCCTCATATGATTCTTAAGACCATGGACGGTGCGCAGGCTTTGGTTCGGTGTCTGGAAAACGAGGGGGTGGAGTACATCTTTGGACTTTCGGGTGGGGCGGCCATACCAATCTTTGATGCCTTGGTGACGACCAAGACCAAGATCAAACTAGTTCTTGTGCGTCATGAGCAAGGCGCTACCCATATGGCCGACGGTTACGCGCGGTCGACCGGAAAACCGGGCGTTGTTCTGGTCACAAGCGGGCCCGGAGCAACCAACACCTTAACCGGAATCATGACGGCGCATATGGACTCAGTGCCCATGATCGTTCTCACGGGCCAAACGATTACTTCGATGCTGGGAAAGGATGCTTTTCAGGAAGCCGACGTGTTCGGCATTAGCATGCCGCTTGTCAAACACAGCTACTTGGTGAAGAACGCCAATGACATTCCGCGGATCGTGCGGGAATCCTTCCATATCACCAACACCGGCAGGCCTGGACCTGTGCTCATCGACCTCCCGAAAGACATTACCCAGGGCCCCTTTTCGGGTGATCTGCACGCCGAGATGGACCTGCCTGGCTACAAGCTGCGTGATGCGTTCGACCCGAAGGGCGTGATCGAGATTGCAGAAGCGCTCGGCAGGGCGAGGAAGCCTGTGTTGTTAGCGGGACACGGCGCGATCATTTCAGGTGCCTCGGAATCCCTCAGGAAACTTGCGGAGAAGCTAAACGCTCCAGTGACCACAACGCTGCTCGGCAAGGGGGCCTTTCCAGAAACGCATCGGCTTTCGTTGGGAATGCTGGGAATGCACGGCACGGCCTACGCCAACAAAGCGATGGTCGAGTGCGATCTGGTGATGTCGATCGGCTCGCGCTTCGACGACCGCATCGTGGGGCAGCAGAATCGCTTCTGCAAAGATGCAACACGCATCCACATTGATGCCGATCAAGCGGAAATCCACAAGATGATTCGTTGCCACCACTGGTGCGTGGGCGACGCGCGGCTGATTCTTGAGGAACTCCTGAAGCACGTCACGCGACTCGACACATCCGATTGGACCAAGCACCTGGACGGCTACAAGAAGAAGTATCCGCTCAAGTATCGAAAGCAGGGCGGACTAAAGATGCAGCATATTTTGGATGAGTTGAATAAGCTGACGGAGAGCAAGGCCGTCGTATCGACTGACGTAGGGCAGCATCAGATGTGGGCTGCTCAGTTCTGCAAGACGCTGCAGCCGAATAACTGGCTGAGCTCTGGGGGAGCGGGCACGATGGGCTTTGGGTTTCCGGCAGCCATTGGCGCGCAGTTTGGGCGGCCCAAGGATCTGGTTGTCGCTGTGGTGGGAGACGGGGGATTTCAGATGACGATGTACGAACTGGCGACCGCTTGTGTCCACAAGCTGCCAATCAAAGTCATCGTGCTGAACAACCACTACCTCGGCATGGTGCGGCAGTGGCAGGAATTGTTCTATGAAGACCGCAAGAGCGGAGTGGACTTAGAGGGCAATCCCGACTTCGCCAAGCTGGCCTCCTCCTATCCTGGCGCCAAAGGCTTGACGTTGAAGCGGCCTGCCGATGTTCGAAAGATCCTCCTGCGAGCGCTCGAATACAACGACGGGCCATGCGTCATCAACGCGGAATGTGAGAAGACGGACAATGTCTATCCGATGATTCCTGCGGGAAAAGCGCTGGAGGATATGCTGACCGAGGCGCCCAAGCACAAGATGGAGAAACCGACGGGATCGACCTAAGGAAAGACATGCTGAGACCAAACCACAATCGCTGCCTCCACGCACGGTCCCTGCCCGCACAAGCTGTCTCTCGAGAATCGAGCCCGCCGTATCGAGTACGGTGGAGAATGCAGACGAAAGGAGCCAGATGGAGCGCCTTTTACTAAGCCGGGAAGACTTCCATACCCTCAGCGTTTACGTGGCGAACAAGCCTGGTGTCTTGGCGCGAATCGCTCAGGTATTTGCGCGCCGCGGCTTCAATATTGATTCGCTCGTGGTTTCTTCCTCAATGGATGGCAAGTTTTCCCGAATGACGGTCACGGCCATAGGGAATCCAGAAGGCCTTGACCAAATCATCGCCCAAGTCAACAAGCTCGTCGACGTGATTCATTGCGTGGACCATACAGGTGAGAACGCGGTGGTGCGGGAGCTGGCGCTCATCAAGATCGGCGCTGACGCTGAAGAGCGCAGCGGTGTGCTGCAAATTGCCGAACATTTCAAGTGTAAGACAGTTGATTTGACCGAGAACTCGATCATTCTGATGGCCACCGGCGACACCGAAAAGGTAGACGCATTGGTCAAGATGATGAGCCAGTACAAAATCATCGAGCTCGTCCGCACTGGCAAGGTCGTTATGGCGCGCGGAAACGAAGAAACATAAGCATCCACTCGAAGCCGTTCTCGCCTCATTCGGTTCCAGGATGTCTACTCGTGAAATACCTGTGCGCTGAATCGCTCGATCTCAGCGCCTTCCTTCCACGAGTTCAGCGGTAGCGCCGCCTTGCGGCAGACCTGCTGCAGGAACGTCTCGCGGTCCCACTCGTGTTCTTCCGCCACTTGAGGCAGCAGCAGCCCACGGCGGCCTTGGTGCGTTACCAGCAGCCCATGGGTTCCAATCTCAATGTCTTCTGCTCTCGAGACAGGCTCGAGGTGCGAAAGCACCGAGATCTCGATCACAAGGCCTCCCAGTTCTTCTGCTTTGACTGGTGCAAAACGGGGATCGGCTGTGGCTGCAGAGATCGCGCACTTCTGGACGGCTTCACAAAGTGGAACGGTGGTTGAGGGAACGCCAATGCAGCCACGCAGCCTGCCACCCGAATGCAGCGTGACAAAAACTCCGCGCGGCTCTGAGAGCTCTGCAAACTCTCTAGCTTGAGGGTGTTTTTTCCCACGAAGGAGCAGTTCTTCCAGACTGTGGCGGGCAATTCTAAGAAGTTCGGTTTGGGCAGGCTTAGTGAGTGGGAACATCGCGCTGCCTCTTCTTCAAGACCACTAGCTTCCGTCTTTGGCGCGCTTTCACTCGATCGTCCACTTTTTTCCAGAACTTGCGGAAGTAGTCCACTGCCGAAACAAGGGCAAAAATGACCACCAAGTAGAGGGCTACTATGCTAAACGCCTTGAGCCAAGGAAACACGTTCCGCAAAATGACTGAGGTGATAGCCACGACTTGCATGACCATCTTCATCTTACCCAGGTCCGAAGCATCAATGGTGAAACCCTGCGACGAGGCGATGCTTCGCAGCCCTGACACCGCAAACTCACGACCAACAATGATGACTACCATCCAGGCTGGAACCCACTTCAACTCCACCAGCGAAATAAAGGCAGCCGATGTGAGCAGCTTGTCGGCCACTGGATCCAACAAGATTCCCAGCGTGGTGACCTGCCGTCGTTTGCGAGCCAGGTAACCATCGAAATAGTCCGTAATCGAAGCGCCAAGAAAGATTATAGTCGCGAGGTAAACCGAGAAACCCACTACCTCGCGTGCGGGGTTGTAGACCCGGGTCAGCAGGACCACGACGAGAAGCGGAACAGCAAAGATCCTTGACAATGTCAGGAAATTCGGCAGATTCATTAAAGCTTGATAACCTTGGAGCTCTTGATCCCGCGCATCGCATTGCGGGTGTCCAGCACCACTTTAGCCAGCCTCTCCACCTTCGGGTAGTCGATGTTGCTGTGGTTGGTGATGACGACAACGCAATCAGCTTCGGTCAGGCCCGCTTCCAGCGGTATTGACTTCAGTGAAGCTGCATCAAACCCGATTTCAGGAACGTAGGGGTCATGATACATGACCTTCGCCCCTCGCTGCCGCAGCAACTGAATGACATCCAGTGCCGGAGACTCTCTGAGATCATCAATATCCTTTTTGTAGCTAACCCCCAGAATCAGAACTTTCGAGCCCTTTATCGACTTGCTGAATTCGTTCAGTGCATCGTTCACTTTGTTAACGACATAGTGAGGCATGTCGGCATTGATTTCGCTGGCCAACTCAATAAACCGAGCCCGATAGTTGAGTGTCTTCAGCTTCCAGGAGAGATACAGCGGGTCGATGGGAATGCAATGGCCGCCGAGTCCTGGGCCTGGCTGGAATGGCATAAACCCGAAAGGCTTGGTGGCAGCAGCTTCGATAACCTCCCAGACGTCTACCTTGAGGCGGTCGCACATGAGTGCCATCTCGTTTACCAACCCGATATTGACGCTTCGGAAAGTGTTTTCGAGCAGCTTCACCATTTCGGCACACTGTGAAGAGGAAACCGGAACAACAGTTTTGATAAAATTCTTATATAGCGCCGAGGCGACTTCCAGGCATCTGGGCGTAACGCCGCCGATGACTTTAGGTGTGTTGAACGTCTGGTAGGTCGGATTGCCGGGGTCGACTCGCTCCGGCGAGAACGCCAGGAAAAAATCGCGACCCACCTTGAGCCCCTTCTCCTCCAGCTTTGGCTGAATGAGTTCTTCGGTAGTGCCCGGATAGGTCGTGCTTTCAAGGACGACCAGCTGTCCCTTGCGCTGGTTTTCGGCAATGCGATCTACAGCGGAGACGACCATGGAAAGGTCTGGGTCCTTTGTCTTGCCAAGCGGCGTGGGCACGCAAATGATGATGGCATCCAGCTCCTGGATGATGTGGAAGTCTGTCACTGCCTTCAAGCGCTTGGCCTGAACGTGTTTGGCAACAATTGCAGAAGGAATATCGGGAATGTAGGAGCTGCCCGAGTTGATCTTGTCGACCTTAGAGCCATCCACATCAATTCCTACCACCTGCAGGCCGGAGTTGGCCACCTCGACAGCCAGCGGCAGTCCCACATAACCCATACCAACGACTCCGACCAGAACTTGTTTCTCAGCAATCCTTTGCAGCAACTCGGACATAATTAAAGTCACCTTGAGGCCCTTGTTGGAACTTCAAGAAGGGTGGTTGGAATTGTGACAACGGCGAAAAAACGAGGCCCGATTATACCGTGATTGAAAGGCAAAGCAAATTTGAAAGGCTCCTCTCCAGAAGGAAGCCCAGATGAACTACTTAGCGGATTTTGGGGTCTCAAGCAGCTTCGGTTTGACCGCGATCGATTTGTGCTCCTTCAGCCGTACCAGCCCCGGCTTGGTGCCCTTTGGTTTCGAAACGAATTTCTTCTGCGTGTAATGCACTTCCACCTTCGGGGCATTGCGCGCCTGGCTGAAATACGCCGCCAGCTGAGCGGCCTCCAGAAGCGATTGTTTCGGGGCTGCCGCCAGCCTGTCTGGATTTCGCAACACGACGTGCGATCCACCATAGCCCGCCACATGCAGCCAGAAGTCATCACTCCGCGCAATCTTGAGTGTGAGGGTATCGTTGTCTCTGCTGGTCTTCCCTACCAGGATCTGGAAGCCTTCGGATGAGATGAAGATCTTGGCCGTCTTGCGTTCGATCGCCTGAGAGCCTTCCTCTTTCCTACGCTCGGAGACAGCCTCTGACTTGTCTGCCGAGGGATGCTGGCGAGTTCTCAGGGCGCCGGACTGCCCGCCCGCAGCTTCATTCTGCGATACCGCAGCAACGTGGAGAGATGCTGATGAGACAGCGACTGTCAGCTTCTGTTGCTCTGCCTGGAGGGACTCGAGCTCAGCATTCAGTTTCCGTAAACGTTCGCGCACTTGAGGCAGAGCCCGATTGGCTTTCTGGTAGATCCTGCTGTAGCGGTTTGCATTCTGGATGAGAGAGAGTGTCGCATCCAGCGGTATATCGAGTTCCTCGAGATTCGAGTGGAAGAGATTGATCACCCGCAGAACAGTAAGCCCCTTCGGTGACTTGTCCTGTTGGGCATACAACAGATCGGCGTAGGTCTTGAAGACTTCGGCCTTCTCATTCTTGCGCAGATCGGCGAGCAGATTTTCGTGCAGGCGCATTTTCTTCTTCAACGCACCAGCGATGCGGTCAAGTTTGGACCGCGTTTCTATTTGCCTGACATCGCGCTGCAGATACCGTTCCAACAATGCTCCACAAAGATCGTTCATGGACGCGAACGATTCATACTGAGTGGCACCCAGATATTGCAACGGAATCGGCGAGAAGATTCCCTTCGTCTTTCGAACAAGGCCAGGTGTGTCGCCTGCTCGCTGTAAAGACGGGTGGTAGATTCGCGGAGAGTGGGGCCCAGAATCGATTTGCTCAAGAAGTGACTGAAGCGCCTGCCAGGCGGTCTCCGGGTTTCCGGCCGCGCGGTGGACAAGCTCTCTGGCGAACACCGGACTCAGCCCCAGGCCTCGGGCCAAAGCAGAGACGTCAGAGCTTTTTTGAAAGAGACGAAGGAAACTCTCGTGCTTGAGAGAGTCCAACGGCGCGGCAGCTTTCGATGCTGGCCGCTCATACGAGCTCGTCGGTGGTAGTGAACCCAGCATCTGGTCGTGAGTGTCGAGGAGGCAAGCTTGCTCGCGGTTTGGGATTAGTTCCAGCACCATCGTATACCTCTCGGCCTGGCTGGAAAGTCGACAGTTCTCGATTCGAAGCAAAACTACTCGCTCAGGCAAATCTTTAGAAACCTGAGTTATTCGTCCACCAACGAGATATTTCCGCAAAGTCATGAGGGCGTCCGAAGTCGAGCCTTCTGACCTGAGTCCTCGAGGGTTCAGGCATACTGCTGGAAGCGTCGGCAGGAACGACAACACAAGATACTCTGTGTTCCTCGAACGCAGAGTGAATTCCAGCATTCGGTCTCCAACAGACTTGATCCGCTGAATGGAGCGGCCCAGGATACGCGGACGCAGTTCCTGAATCAGAACTTGAAGGCTGAGACAGTCCATAGGTGGTCTTAGGGCTGGAAGGGCAACCGAAGATGTCCTAATTGGACAAGACCGCTGAGGTTGTCCCATTCAACCCACACTTCGGCGATGCGCCCTTTTTCGAGCCGAAAAATGGCCATGAAATCGAGGGTCAACGGCTTGCCGGAAGCCGGGAATGGACCCATTGGACCAAGCTGCGTTCCACCAAAAGTCAGATGGGCTGCAACCTTGTCATCTTCTGCCACCAGGAGACGAATGGTCTCTTGAGCATCGGGAAACGTTTCAGCCTCGCGTACGAGAAACTCCCTGAGCTGCTCGCGGCTGCAAACCTGAGGCTGACCCCAGCCATTGCTATGACGAACGACCCCGACCGCAACCAAGGTGTCGAATCGCTGCCAATCCCGCCGGTTGGCTGCATCAATGAACTCTCTGACTAAGGTCTTGTTTTGTTCGAGGGTCATGTTTCTGTTTGACATTCTTCAAGCAAGACATGTCCCGAAGCTAGCGTCTTGGTCCGTACACCGGCAGTGGCTGGCCGGCTTCCAGCGCGCCCAAGTCCGGCGCCTTGCCCCCAAAATCATCGTTGATATTGGAAAGCCGGCATCCGGCATCCAGAGCGGCACTGCCGGGGCGCAGCCTGAAATCCAGATCGCGGTTGTCGTAGATGGCGTGAGGTTGGCCAGGGTCAGGAGGCCGAAGGTTGATGAAGGCGTCATAGTCCAGTTCCATGCCGTGTTGCTCCTGACCTGTGGCGCGGCGAAAATCGGCAAGATTGAGAAATTCCTGGTAGTCGGAGTTCTGGATCGTATAGTCCCGCAGGGTCCCAGCCGCCGGTGATTTCCAAACGTATTGGGGCTTACCACTCCGATTGGGCCGGTAGCCGTTGTAGTCGAGTGAGGAGTACGCCGTATAGGTTAAGTTCCCCAACACTGGCTTGTCGGGATGGTTTGTCCCGAGGATGAGATTGTTGCGGTAGTGCATGTTGGAATTGCCCCGCACGTTGCTATTTTCCACAACAAAAGTGTTGTGATAAACGAGCACACCCGCAGGATTGGCGCCACCGTTTTTGATTCCTCCGCCCATGGGCACGTTATACACGAGGTTGCGCACAAAGTAGGCTGGCCCGCCGAACACCGGCTGAGCACTCAGTCCATGCTGGGCTGCATTGAAACCCCGGTTGCGCAAGACCCGAATGTTGTGTACACCTCCGTCTGCTTCAATGAAATCATCCACCATGTGATTTATGTCGTTGTTGTAGATATCGATGGCGACGGCCTTCTCTAGCTGCGCTTGGGGCGGCGTTCCATAGGTGCTGATGCAGATAGCGTCATGAAAGTAAGAAACGGAGTTGTGGCAAACGACGTGACCTTGGCCATAGACCTTGATGCCATAATACGACTTCAATGGGTGTGGCTTGTATTTACCATAGTTGGCCCAGCCGACGAGGCGATGGCGGTCGTCGCGGCCTACCAGGACGTTGTCTGCAATATAAAAGTTCTTAGAGCCGGCGTACTCTGTGGTGATGCCAATGCCCACATCCTCCATCCTGCAATTGCGCACCACCAACCCTGTGCTGCCCAACACGTCCTTCAGCCCCGCGTAAAAGGCAATCTCGGTGTTTCGGACGGTAATCCCGTCAAAGTAGTTGTAGTCGGCAGCCATCACATCGAAGAGCCGAAAATTGCCGTCTCCGTCAAAAATCACTTCGCCATCACCCGCCGCCTTGATCACGACAGGCTTGTCGGCCGTTCCATCGATTGTCAGGACGTAGGTGCCGTCGAAAGGAATGCTGTAGGGCGTTACGTAGTCGAAACGATCTGCCTTGTACAGCCCGGCGTGGACCAGGATGACATCTCCGGGTTGTACCGGACGCTCTCGCACAACATTCCAATCGCCGGTTCCCGGACCGTAGTAGGCCTCCTTCAACCCCTTGAAGGACGGCTCTTGCCGCGGACCCTGATAGTCAGGCGGATAAACATGCAGAGTGCGCCCGCCGGTAAACGTCCTGGGAACGCTACGAGTACTCACCGCAGTCTGTTGAACTGCCTGCCCCTCGACTCCATCCGGGTCCGACATCGTGAACCGGCATTCATAGGTCGTCGCCTCATCCAAGTCGAGAATGCTTCCTGCAAACAGACGCGGCGTCCAGTATTCCAGGTACTCTCGAGCACGCCAGACCTTCTCGTCACCAATGCGGAGCAGCGGCAGTCCCTCTTTCCATTCGCTTTGCCCCTTCTTTCGGTACTGCACGGCCACGGTCGCATTGCGATTGTCGTCACCTCGAATTTTCCACTCGAAACCCAGATTCATCAGCGTCGGCGGCTCAACGATGAACTCGCCCGGGACGACCGCATTCTTGCCAGACTGCATCGCCGACAAGACAGAAGCGATCAAGAGAATTGATGCCAGAAGTCTTATAAGAGAGTTCATCGGTAGACTCCTTCTTGGAGTAGCAGACCCCTCGGTGAAGGGTCACAACTTCCGATCTTACCTTAACTCACGGTTTCGAACCTCAGGCATGAGGCCCGGCAGAGTCAACGATTTCAGCCTTGTAGCCGAGTACTTGGTCGCCCGCCGCGCGTAGGAAGAGACTCGCAGCGGCTTGTTGTGGCATGCTCTGTCCGTGACGTTTGGCAGCACTGAATCGGCTGAGACGTTCACAGTCTGACGGAGGTTTCAGTTTGGGGCACAGCTTCTGGTTTCATATCTTGTTTTCCTCGTAACCGTTGGGAGGCAACGTGCCGTTCGTACTCAAGGGAGGTGGCATACATGCCGTCGTTGGCCGTGTGTGGATGACCTCTCGCAGCCATCACCGAGAAACGTGATGTCGGTGCCACCGAAGCAATCTACTGCCTTGCGACTACTGTTCTCGACCATATGAATCTGATTCAGCTTTTCGATTCTTGCTTCATTGGACGTCGCGATGTTACGGCCCTCGAATGGCACCCGTCGAACTCTTCTCGTCAAACCTGGAGCTTCGGCGATATCGACATCCGCAGCAACCGCTTGGCGAATCTGCTGGCGCAGCGTGGGCTGAGCCAGGGAGACCGGCTTGCAGTATACCTGGCCAACTGCGTTGAGGTGATTGATCTCTACCTGGCCTGCCTGAAGCTCGGTGTGCTTTTTGTTCCCATCAACATTCTCTATCGGGAGCGCGAGCTGGCGCACATTCTTCGCGATGCCGCACCCACAGCCGTCGTCGCCGGCGATGAACTCTCTGCCGGCTACCTTACGACTGAGAGCCTGGCTGCGTATCCAGTTTGGCTGCGCGACGAACTTAGCCAAGAGTCGCGAAGCTGCTCTGTCGATCGGCCATGTGCCGAGGTTGACGGAGATGCCGCAGCGGCTCTGGTTTATACGTCGGGAACAACGGGTGTGTCCAAAGGAGCCATCCTTACGCACGACAACTTTGCCGCAAACGCCCTCAATCTGCTGGCCGCCTGGCGCATCACGCCGGAAGACCGTCTGCTGCTGGCGTTGCCCCTGTTTCATGTGCACGGATTGGGCAACGGGCTGCATGCATGGCTCGCCAGCGGCTGCCGGATGCGGCTCGAAGAGAGGTTTGAAAGCCAGAAGGCTGTCGAAGCCTTTCTCGACTTTCGCCCGACATTGTTCTTTGGTGTGCCGACGATCTACGTGCGGCTGATGGAGATCGCGCCCGAACCTGCCGAAACCATCGGCCGGTTCATGCGGCTCTTTGTCAGCGGCTCTGCGCCTCTGCCGGCCCCTCTTCTGGAGAAATTTCAACAGCGGTTCGGCCACACCATCCTGGAACGCTACGGCATGACCGAAACACTCATGAACATGAGCAATCCTTACGCGGGCGAGCGCCGACCTGGCAGCGTGGGTCTGCCCTTGCCAGGGGTTTCTGTGAAATTGCTGGACGCCGAAGGCAAGCCAGTCGCTGACGAAGAATTGGGAGAGCTCTTCATCCGTGGGCCAAATGTGTTTTCTGGTTACTGGCAAAAGGAAGAGGCTAGCCGTAATTGCTTTGTCGACGGATTCTTCAGAACGGGAGATCTGGCAGTCCGCTCTCAGGACGGATATTACACCCTGCGTGGACGGCGCAGCGATCTCATTATCTCCGGGGGCTTCAATATCTATCCCCGTGAAATTGAGGAGTTTCTACTCGAGCAGCCCGAAGTGTCCGAGGCCGCTGTGGTTGGCATTTCAGACGATGTTCGCGGCGAGGTTCCAGTGGCGTACCTTGTGATGCGCCTGCCCTGCGAACCGAGCCAGTTAGGCCAGCGCTGCCGGGACAAACTTGCTTCTTTCAAAGTGCCTCGGGCTTTCCACGTTGTGGAAAACCTGCCACGAAATGCGATGGGCAAAGTCCAGAAGCATCTGTTGGGGAAATCGGGATAATGCCGCTGTCGCCCGCGGCCATCAATTCAGGCGAATGCGAGAACATGCCCAGGACCATTCCCGGGAAAACTCAGCTGCGTCTCAAACGAGCCACCGCTTCCAGATGGTGAGTTTGGGGAAACAAGTCCAACAGGTCCAGCGAGGCAATCTCGTACTGGTGTTCGCGAAGGATTCGCAGGTCGCGGGAAAGCGTCGCCGGATCGCAGGACACGTAGACAATCTCGCGGGCCCGGATCTCAGCTACGGCATGCACTGCTTCCTTCGGCAGTCCAGCCCGTGGAGGATCAATCAGCAGCAAATCCATATTCTGGGACAGGTTGCTATGGCGGCTCAGGAATACTCGAAGGTCCGCCTCGAAAACGTCACAGTTGACGATGCTGTTGGCCTGCAAGCCCGCCTTGAGATCGGATACCGCAGCGGGATTGATCTCCACGGCGTGGACTCTCCCAAAGTTTCTGGCTAACTGCAAACAGAAGAATCCAACGCCACAGAAGAGCTCAAGTGCGTTCTCCCCGCGGCAACCTTCGGTCGCAACGTTCCGCAACAGGGGCAGCATCGGGTCGTTGATCTGAAAGAAGGCCCCGTGACTCACGCGGTAGCGAAAAGGCTCAACGGCTTTCCAAACGTATCCACTGCCGCAGACCGTAGCGTGCCGTACTTCTGAGGACCACTTGCCGCCACTCGTGGGCAGTCGCAGTCGCAGGTTGAGACCAGAAGGATGCTCTACGACGCGCAATGACTCGGCTGCTGCACTGAGACCGCCGGGCGCCTCTCGCAAGATCAGTTCTGCCAGACATCCGTCATCTCCCAGAAATACATCCACTTCTTCCACATGCCTGCAGACGCTTGGAACCGCTTCGAGCGTGCGTTTCAGCCCTTCGAGCTCACGCCAGAGCAGCGGCGAAGAAATCAGGCACTCTTCAACACCACAAACTTCGTGGCTGCCTGCCTCGTAATATCCCCAGGAGAAACGTCTTTCGGAGACGATGGGCTTCAGCTGAAGCCGGTTGCGATATCCTGTTGAAGGGGAAGCGTGGACTCGTATCTGAGAATCCTGGAAATCGATCTTGCCGATGTGCCGAAGTGCGTCGAGCAGCATCTCCTCTTTTGCAGCAAGTTGCCGGGCATCAGACATTTGCTGAAAATCGCACCCGCCACATTGGCCGAAATAGCGGCAGGGCGGTGGAACACGTTCAGCCGAGGGGCTCAAGATGTCGAACTCCATCACCTCAAGATAGCTTCGGCGATCGTTAACGTTCTGCACCCGGATCTGGTCGCCCGAGACGACGTGAGGAACAAAGACGGCCCTGCCCTCGTGGCGCGCCAGCCCGCGGCCGCCTGGAATAATCCGTTCAATAGTTACAGTAAAAGGAACTCGCAAGGGGTTTCAAGGAAGAGAGCTTGTGGGAAGATCACAAGAAGAATGGCCCGTGCTGCCGTGAAATTCTTTGGACGCTGGGAACAGGCCTCCAGATCGCTTGCCTTACCATGGTCACTATTGGTCTGTCCCAAGCCTGACGGCTCACCGTCGGCAGCTTCAATTCAGCGGCATGTAGAACAAACTGAGCCGCGGCACACCGAACCTTTCGAGCAGCTTCTTATTCATCATCTTTCTCTCAATCATCGCCAGTTGTTCCGCCTTCAGACTTCGGCGATGCCTGTTCAGCTCCTGGTTGACCTCGGTTCGAAGCGACAGGAGGGTCTCTTCGCCGCAGGCAGCGATCAGAGCTGCCAAGATCTTCTCTTCCAGCGTCGAGAGGCGAATCTCCAGCTGCTCAAAGTCCAAAGCGGCTGGCGCTTGCGCCTCCTGCTGCACCGAGCGCAGCGTGCTGGCAGCACTCTCGAAAAAGCCTGGAGGCAAGGCCAGTCCCTCCTCCTGCTGGATCCGCTCTGGAACCTGATTCAACTGAGCGATGGTCCGCTGGATCATTTCCACCAGATCGTCTCGTTCGCTCCGGTCGCGGGCGGATTGCGGCCGGGCGTGATCGTGCCCACCAACCGAATTCTCCTTCGAGCGCTCGAACTCGCCGAGGATCGATTGGGTGCAGTAGGACAACGAGTTGACCTTTTGCACCTTGCTCTTCCTTTTTGAGTGTTTCTCAAACGCTGAGTCAATGCCTCGCAGCACAATCTCCAGCGGGATGCCAGCCTCCTGGAAGGATTCGATCAAAGCCCAGTCCAGCGGCGACAATAGGGTCAGAGTGCCCCGCCGCTGCTGGAAGCGCTCTTCAATCTCGGTAAAGTAGTTAAAGTAGTTTTCCATGACGGGGCGATCAGCGGTCGTCACTCAGCGATGGGCCCGAATGAACCACGAGAAAGACTGGGGAGAATTCGATGGCAAATGACGTAATCTCTCATAATCACGCCCGGTTTCGCTCAAAGATCAACCGGAGTCCTTCCAGAGTCAAGTTGGGATCGATGTGCTGGATGCGTGCGGTGCCCGTCCCGATGAGTGTCGAGAACCCTCCAGTGGCAATGACCTTCGTCCTGGAACCTAGCTCGGGAATCATCCGTTCAAGAATCCCGTCAATCAACCCGATGTAGCCGTAGTAAAGCCCTGATTGGATGCTACCCACGGTGGAGGTGCCGATGACCTTAGACGGCGCCTTGATCTCGACCCGTGGCAGTCGGGCTGTCTTGGCAAATAGCGCTTCTGCCGACACTCCGGGTCCCGGAGCAATGACGCCGCCCAGGTACTCTCCCTTCGCCGAGATGGCATCGAACGTTGTTGCCGTGCCGAAGTCGACGACAATGGCTGGGCCTCCATACTTCTCGTAAGCAGCGACCGCATTGACGATGCGGTCAGCGCCGACGTCCGCAGGCGAATCGTAGAGCACCGGCATGCCCGTCTTGACGCCGGGCTCAACAAACAGCGGTTTGATCTTGAAGTACTTCAATGCCATCTGTTCCAGCACAGTGTTCAGCGGCGGCACGACCGAGGCGATGATGATGTGCTGGATTTTGGAGAATTCCATGCCGTCCAGGGCAAACAGGTTGCGGGCCAGAATTCCGTACTCGTCTGCCGTCTGCCGTTGTTTGGTTTCGAGCCGCCAGTCCATAGTCAGCCGGCTGCCGTCAAAAACTCCTAGGACGGTGTTCGTGTTTCCAATGTCGATGACCAGTAGCATCGCTACCTCCATCCAATAACGTCGCCGCTCATGACTTCCTCAACCCGTCCATCAGGCAACCTGACCCTGAGGGTCCCGATCTCGCCCAGTCCAGCTGTAACGCCTCTAACTTGCTTGCCACCAAGATCGATGGTCACCGCTTTGCCCGAGGCGAAGGAAGAGCGCTGTATCCACCGTTCGATCACGAGAGCCCGGTTTCCTTCCTGCACCGCATCATAGAAGTTTTCAAAACTTTCGAGCAACGCGCAAAGGATTCTGACTCGCGAATACTGCTGCTTGCCTTCGATCCGCAATGATGACGCCCGTTCTCGCAGTTCTTCGGGCAAGGAGGTGTGATTGACGTTGATCCCGATGCCCACGATCAGATGGCGGATCGCTTCCGCTTCCGCCTGCATCTCGCTCAGAATGCCGCAGCACTTAAGGCCGTTCAAAAGTAGATCGTTGGGCCACTTGATATCGGCTCGAAGGCCGCAAATTCGCTCGATGGCTTCACTGGCAGCCACCGCAGCTGACAAAGTCAGAATCGCAGCCCAGCGCGGCTTCAGGCGTGGGCGCAAGACCAGTGACGCATAGATGCCAGCATGCCGTTCAGAAAACCAGGAGCGGCCGAGCCTGCCGCGTCCTTGAGTCTGCTCTTCTGCCAGCACCAGCGTGCCTTCCTCGACTCCTTCTGCGGCGAGCTGCTGCGCAACGTCGTTGGTGGAACCAGCTTCAGCATAGTGGCGGATCACTCTTCCGAGAGTGTTTGTCTTCAGGAGTGGATAAATAGAATCAGGAACGAGGAGTTCGTCTGAGGAGGGCATTTTGTGCAGTGATCAGGGGGCTTGGACTGCGGAGCCGACCCGAAAGGTTCGTCCCCGCGTTCAGCGATCTTCGGAGCTGCTTCACTAGTGAAACCGAATCCTTAAGCTCGTGCTCCCAAATTCGGACCACTCTCCAGCCATCACGACGCAAAGCCCGAGTAACCTTCCGATCACGCTGTTTGTTGCGGGCCAATTTGGCGTCCCAGTATCGGGTGCGGGAGTCGGGCCGACGATAGCATCGCGGACATCCGTGCCAGAAGCAACCGTCAACAAAGAGTGCCAGCCGCTGCCTGGGAAACGCAAAATCTGGTTTTCCGAGCAAAGGCAAATGGCGTCTCCAGCCTGCGATTCTGTTCTTACGCAGCACTTTGAGCAGAAACAGCTCAGTGTCCTTGTTTCCCCTGCTGCGAATGCGGGCCATGACTTCGGAGCGTTTCCTCGGTGTGAAGACGTCCGCCATAGTATTCGCCCCAGATTGGGCACGAGCCTCAGTCCTTGAACTTTCGAAGCAGCCACGCCAGCACTGCCTGCTGGTCGTCGAGAGTTGCTCGCCGAATCTGGGACAAAAGCAAAATGCGGCTCGGTTTGGGAGGACTCGCGTTCTGCAGGCCTTCGTTGCAGTTGGTGCATACCGCCCTGAGATTGCTCTGAGAGTCGTCGCCTCCCTTTGATTTGTCCATAACATGGCCCATCGTGAGACGAATCGTTCTCGCGAGATTCAGTGGATCCGGGTCGCCCGCAGCCAACCCGCACATTTGGCATGTATAGCCATTTCGCTCGAGCACGTAAGCTCTAGTCTCCTTTGAAATCGAACGCTGGAAGGACGGTCTTCTCGTTGTGCTCTCGAGCAGGTACTGTCCAGGCTTAAGCCTGGACCGGTCTTTGTGAGACAGAATGGGCCAGCCTTCTTCATCCCGGAGTTCACGAAGACGCCTGCCCCACTCTGCTCGCCACCCAGAAGCCGCTTGAAGTTCCTTGCTGCTTACGACACGCCCAACGTTGGCCAAGAGGAAATCGAGAATCAACTGCCGTGAGCTTTTCGTGCGAGACATGGTTTTATGTTTCTTCCTGGCCTTTCAAACAATCGCTTTGGCGTGATCCCCTTGGAGTTTCTGTCATATTGCTCGCTCATCGCGCTGACCAGAGACAGGCCCACTGCTCTCGCAACCATTGGAGGAAACGCGTTTCCTACCTGACGATAAGCAGCCGTCTTTCGTCCAGCAAACTCCCACTCATCGGGAAAGCTCTGAAGGCGGGCAACCATCCTTACGGTGAGCCTTGGTGCCTCCTGTTTTGGAAAGTCTCGACTGGGAGCGGCATCTGCGATTCCCATTGCGTCCACACCTAGCTCCCGCCATTGTTGCTTCGCTCGTGTGGGACCCAAATCAGGGCCACCATGCTTTTTGGACCCTCCGACAATCGTCGGTGCAATCCTGTTTGCGCGCTGGACCCATTCAGCCGCGCCAGCCCAGCCATTTGCGGAAATCAGATCTTGAAGAGTTTCTCCGACGGTTTTGGCTGGTCCGCTTCGGTCGGGCCATTCGAAAAACCTCCATTGGCGTGGTCTTAGCGCGACCAAGACGAACCTTGGTCGAAGCTGGGGAACTCCATAATCCGACGCACCAAGCACTCTCCATTCTGATTCGTAACCGAGCTTCTGGAGCCTGGCGAGAAGCCCGCGGCGGTAGGGAGCGAACTTCGCTGCAGCGAAGCCTGGGACGTTCTCAAGCAAGACAGCTCCCGGCTCTGACTCCTCAATCAAGCGCAAAGCTTCGGGAAACAAGTCGCGCTCGTCTGCTGATCCAAGCTGCTTTCCAGCAATCGAGAACGGCGGACAAGGAACGCCTGCAGCCAGGAGGTCGACTCCGAGAAAATCCCCGCCATTAAGATTGCGAATGTCGGCTTCGAGAACATTCCAGGTGGGTCGGTTGCGTCGCAATGTGACACAATACTGCGGCTCGATCTCCACCGCTGCCGCGCATTGAAAACCTGCAAGGTCGAGCCCTAGTGCCTGCCCGCCCCCGCCAGCACAAAGCTCCAAGGCGTAGAGTTTCATGAGTCGAGTAGCACAACCTAAAGACGAGAGGATACCTTACACTTTCAACTCTAGACTAATGTCCACCGATTTGACAGAGTGCGTCAAAGCTCCCACTGAAATGAAGTCCACTCCAACCAAGGCGTAATCGCGAACCGTTTCGAGGCTGATGCCACCTGAGACCTCAAGTTGAACCTGGCCGGCAACTCGGTCGACTGCCTGCCTGACCTGGCCAGGGCTCATGTTGTCGAGCAAGATGATGTCAGCACCTGCCTTGAGAGCCTGCTCCAGTTCGTCGAAGCCGGTTATTTCGACTTCGATTTTCTTCAAATGATCTGTTCCAGCGCGGGCTCGCCGCACAGCTTCCTCAACCCCGCCTGCTGCGGCGATGTGATTGTCCTTGATCAGCACTCCATCGAACAGGCCAAGGCGGTGGTTCTTGCCGCCGCCCACACGCACGGCGTACTTTTCCAGGAGCCTCAGACCTGGCGTGGTCTTGCGTGTGTCCAGAATGGAGGCGTGAGTTCCCGACACTGCTTTCACGAACTTCCGTGTGAGTGTTGCAATCCCGGAAAGTCGTTGGAGAAAATTCAGCGCAACGCGCTCTGCAGACAGCAGCCCCGCCGCCGGTCCGCGAACCGTGCCCAGGACGCTGCCGTTGGAAACCTCAGCTCCTTCCCGGCAGTGACTTTCCACGACAGCCTCCGGCGACACCGTTTGGAAGGTTCGGACGACCAGCGGCCATCCTGCAAGGACAAAGTCTTCCTTCGCAACGAACTCTCCCTTAGCCTGCAGGTCTGGCGGCACCAACGCGAGGGTCGTGACATCGCCGCAGCCCAAGTCCTCATAAAGCGCTTGGGAGATGATAGGGTCGATTGTCTGAGGACTGAGGCACAGACCGGTTGTCTGAATTCCGTTCGCCGTCGGGGAAGATCCATCCGTCATTTACAGCTCCGAAATCCGTTTCAGGTTCTCGTTGAGCTTGCCCAGTCTCTCCCAAAATTCTGCGAGGCGCGACTGATTGAGCTTGATGACCTTCTCTGGAGCGTTGGCCACAAACTCCTGGTTGGCCAGCTTCTCTTGAATCGGCCCCATCTCCTTTTCGAGCTTGGAGATCTCTTTTTGCAACCTGGAGCGCTCGGCGTTAACGTCGATCAGACCCGCGAGGGGCAGTTCGATTTCGACGCCCGCAGCTACCGAGCGGGAGGAGTGATTGTCTTTGCCAGCAGACGGAAGAATATTGACCTGTTCGCAACGTGCCAGGTTCTGAATGTAGGGGACCGCCAGGGAGAGAACGGTTTGCAACGCTGGATCGGCGCTGGCGAGGTTTGCCTGAATGCGCCGTGCAGGCTCGACATTCATCTGGCGGCGAATGTCACGAATCTTAACAATGACTTCGATGACAGCTTCCACCTGCTTCTCCGACGCCGGCTCCGCGATCTCTGCATGATCTTTGGGGAACTCCTGAACTGCCAGAGAACTTCCCTCATGCGGCAACCGCTGCCACAGCTCTTCCGTGATAAAGGGCATGAACGGGTGTAGCAGCCGCAACGCCTGGTCAAAGACGAAGATCAACACATCACAGGATGTATCGCTGCCTGTCTGTTCTTTGTCGACGATCTTCGGTTTGACGAACTCGATGTACCAGTCGCACAACTCGTGCCAGAAAAAATGGTACAGCTGATGGGAGGCCTCGTGGAAGCGAAAGTCTTCCAAGGCCCGGTTAATTTCACGCACGGTCGCGTTCAAGCGGGAGAGGATCCAACGGTCAATGAGCGAAAGCTCATTTCGGCGCGCTGCGAAGCTTGCTGGAGCGGAAGCGATGCTGAAACCCGGGGTCACGCGCTGACGCAGGCTGTCCAGGTTGAGGAGCACAAATCGGGTGGCGTTCCAAATTTTGTTTGCGAATGCCCGATAGCTCAGCATTTTCTCCTGAGAGAGACTGATGTCGGTTCCAGGCGCAGCCATAATGGCCAGTGTAAACCGCACAGCGTCGGTCCCGTATTGCTCCATGACGTCCAGCGGATCAATGACATTGCCTTTCGACTTGCTCATCTTCTGGCCCTCGGCATCGCGCACCAGGCTGTTAATGTAGACTGTGCGAAAAGGCACATCGCCCATGAACTTCAGACCCAAGACGATCATGCGAGCGACCCAGAAGAAGATGATGTCGAATCCGGTAATGAGGACCGAGGTTGGATAGAATTTTTTGAGGTCCTCAGTCTGATCAGGCCAGCCGAGCGTAGAAAACGGCCAGAGGCCGGAACTGAACCAGGTGTCAAGTACGTCGGTCTCCTGCCGCAGCTGGGTGTTGCCACACTTCCCGCAGTGGGCGGGCGTCTCGCGGGCCACGTTGATGTCACCGCAATTGTCGCAGTACCAGGCCGGGATGCGATGCCCCCACCAGAGCTGGCGCGAGATGCACCAATCCTTGATGTTGCGCATCCATTCGAAATAGGTCTTCGACCAGTTCTCAGGGACGAACCGAATGCGCCCGTCCTCCACTGCATGAATGGCGGGCTCAGCCAGCGGGTTCATTTTGACGAACCACTGCGTCGAGAGAGCCGGTTCGACGATGGTCTTGCAGCGGTCACAATGCCCAACGTTGTGGGAGTGCTCTGCCACTTTTTCGAGCAACCCCTGCTCTTCGAGTGCGGCAACCACTTCTCGACGGCACTGGAACCGCTCCAGGCCCTTGAACCGGCCTGCCGCCTCTGTCATCCGGCCGTCCTCGTCGATGACAGAGATCATTTCCAGATTGTGGCGCAGCCCCATTTCGAAGTCGTTGGGATCGTGTGCGGGCGTCACTTTGACGAGGCCGGTCCCAAACTCGGGGTCTACAAATGCATCCGCAATCATTGGGATCTCGCGGTTGAGCAGCGGGAGGATGAGTGCTCTCCCCGCCAAGTGCTTGTAGCGCTCGTCCGCTGGATTGAACGCCACAGCGGTGTCGCCGAGCATCGTTTCGGGCCGCGTGGTTGCGACGGTGACAGCTTCCGATGAGTCTCTAAGAGGATAGCGAATATAGGACAGCTTTCCCTGGACCTGCTCCGCCTTTACTTCCAAGTCGGACAGAGCCGTTCGGCAACGCACACACCAGTTGATGAGCCGCTTGCCCCGATAAATGAGTCCTTCCTCGTAAAGCCGGACGAATACCTCACGCACAGCGCGGGACAAACCGTCGTCCAAAGTGAACCGCTGGCGCGTCCAGTCGCACGAGCCACCCAGGCGCCGCAGCTGTGTCAGAATCGTGTTGCCGCTCTGCTCCTTCCATTCCCAGACCCGCTTTTCAAAAGCTTCCCGTCCCAGGTCGTGGCGCGTCTTTCCTTCAGCAGCCAACTGGCGCTCAACGACATTCTGGGTGGCGATGCCTGCATGATCAGTTCCGGGCAACCAGAGTGTGTTGTGGCCCGTCATCCGTTTCCACCGGACCACGATGTCGTGCAGCGTGTACACCAGCATGTGCCCCATGTGCAGCGATCCGGTCACATTGGGAGGTGGAATCACAATGACAAAGGAAGGCTTCGAAGAATTGACATCAGCGACAAACAGCTTCTCGTTCTCCCAGAAAGCGCACCAATGGTCCTCAACCAATTTGGGTTCATAGCTTTTGGGAATGACTCCCAGATTTTCGGGAAGTGTGTTCATGAGTCTTCGATGGTTCCTTCGCTGCAGTCTGGAGTTTACCGTCTGGGTTGGAGGTTAGAAGGGGCTGGGGTCTGAACTTCGCGTCTAGATCAAAGCCGGACTCTATCGTGCCGCCGACTCTCCAGGCTCTCGAACCCGACTCTGAAGGTCAGTGCCGGCCGGATTCCTTGAGTTGAACCTCGACGTGTTCCTTGATCATCAATTCTGCCAGATCGGGCACCACTTCCCAAGCGATGCGTTCAATCACGTCGCGGCTCAGCTTTTCGACTACTCGGTTGGCAATTCGCTCGATGACTTCATCCGAAAGGAGATCCTCAACTGAGACTGCCAAAGCAGCCGGCCCAGCTTGTGCGGGCTCGGTTGTTGCTGCAGATACCGCAGTGGATTCAACAGGCTCGAACGATGGGGCTTCAGCAGAAACTTCCGAGACCGCCTCGTCTGCCACCTCTTTCGCGACTGGCGCCGCGGCCTCGAGTTCCGGCGAAGGGGCAGCCTCAGCCAAGGCGTTTTCCGCAGCTTCCACGAGACTCGCGGTCCCTGCTTCTTTGGGCATTTTCAAGACTGGTTCGACCACCGGCTCTAAAGCTGGGCGGCTCTCCCAGATGTCAACAACAAGGCTGCGGTTGTCGAACAGTGCATTCTCGCCGAGCGGGACACCCGCTGGCGCATCGACAGCCAGCAACCCGAGCGGGTCCGATTCCTCGATGACGGGCATTGGTGGAAGATCAGCTTCCCGAGGTTGAGTTGAACTGGATTCAACTGAAGGAGGCATGAACACAGCGACCTCGGCCGGCTCCATCGATTCTTGAATTTCCTCGACCGTGACTCCCAAAGGCGTCGACACCATCGGTTCTGACACACTTGATTCGGATTTCGCTTCCGGTTCAGGAGTCGATCCCTCGCTCGTTCCAGAAGCCTGGGGCATCACAGGTAGGGGCTCGAAGGTAGAGATCTCAATGTCTACGTCCGGTAGAACGTCAACGGTTACTTCTGCCTCCTCGAAGGCTTCGGGCGCGGCAGGTTCGACTTCGGCCGGTTGGGAAGGTTCGGTCTGCTCTGGTGGCCGGCTGATGAGGGCGTTCACCGCCGAGATAAGCACCTTGATTTCGAACGGCTTTGTCAAGTGGCCGTCAGCCTTGACCCGAGCGGCTTCGTTGGCATCAAAGGGTTCAAAGGCTCCCACCAATAGGACGACCGGCGTGGAGTTGATCGCGACGTCGTTCTTGATCACGTCGCAAACTTCGTAGCCATTCTTGCCGGGCATGAAGATGTCCGCTAGAACCACGTCGGGGTGAATCTCATAAATCTTCTTCAGCGCAGCATCACCGTTGCCTACAGTCACAACATCAATGCCTTCTCCGGAAAAGGTCAGGTTAACGATCTTCTGAATTGTGATGCTGTCGTCCGCTAGCAGGATAGTGGGCATTCCGTTCTCCTACGGCTCAGTTGCATTGAGGACACCCAATGAATCGTTTCCTAGGGCGTAAACTTTAGGTCAAAACGCACCTGGAAAACAATGGATTTGGAGTGAGTTTAAAGAGATAGGGGTAGTGGGTCAGTGTTCCCGGCAACTGCACAACTTCCGATAAGCCTGACCACCCGGCCATTGAAAAACAACCTGGCTGCGCAGCCTTCAGTGTCGGGCCACCACAGTTTCGGCTTCGAATCTGCTCTCTGCACGGCACCAGTTCAGTGTGCCTTCAAATCATCGATTGCGCTGCTCAAGGCCTTAGACAAGTGCGATGGCATTAACCCAGGGAACATCAGCTCTTCGCCATTCGGGCCGAACACTCTCAGTGCGGGCCATGAGAGATCAAAATCTGCCGCCAAGGGATATAGGCCAGGAGTGTCGCGAAACTCGCACGAACCAACATAGCCGTAACCAGTCGGTCTGAACAAGAGGACGCGCTCAATGTCGAGGGTTAACTGGTCGAAGATCCTCTTGAGCGCCTGAAGTGAGCTTTCCTCTATGTAGAGAGTACGTTTCCAATAAGGCCGCAAAAGATCAACCCGAACTCCGCGCATCCATCGACCTTCTTGCGCTGAGTCTTCAACTACTAAAGTGGTTACAACCGCATGCGACTCGCTGCTTTCGAGATGGGCGACTTCCTTGGACCGGATGACACGCGCGCCGGGTCGCCGCGCCAGGTCTTCGAGAGAGGGCTTTTCAAGCGAAGCTGAATTCACCTGCCCCCACGCGATTCTTACGAAAAGGCCGAAGGCGATGGTGGCTATATGTGACTTCACGCGCCATCCTTGATAGCTCACAACGTGCCCTCCCCAAGAAACGCGGCTTCTACCGGCACAGAGAAGAGTGGCTCACCAGATCTTGCTCAGCGCCTAGCGCCACTTCAACGGCAGTCAGTTCTTCTTTTCCTGAACCCCTGGCTTGTCTTTAGCCGCACCGGAGCCGCCTGGGCTCGGACGGTTGATGATTTCGACTCCCACGCTGCCACCGATATTCTCGTTGGTGCTGCCTGCCGGAACGGTTTCAGAAGAAGACGAGGCCGTTGTCGGCTTTGCAGCCTCCAGATTGATTCGTTCCGGGCCTAGTTCGATGGCAGGCCGACTGGCGCGGCGTGCCGAAGAGACGTTGGGTTTCTTGCTGAAGAGACTCATCACCCGACCCATAAAGGAAGAGCTCTGCATGCTCTCCTGTTCAGCCTGCGCACGCGCCAGCGCTTCGGCGTTGACTTCGGGAATCGGAAGATTCAAATCTTCCAGCTTCTTGCGGGCGCTTTCCACAAGCGGGCTGAGCGGATGCAAGCTAACTATCTTGCCGTAGTAGTACCCGGCCGCGGGAATCTGTTTTTTCCTCTCGAGTGCTTGACCCAGTACCCATAAGGCTTCGTCCTGCCGGCTGAAATCCGGGTATTCACGAATGGCAAGCGTCGTACGATTAATGGAAGCGTCGTAGCGCTTCATGATCATGTAGTGATTGGCCACGCGCAAGTTGCCCTCGGCCAGCACTTCCTGAACATCTCGAAGCTTCTGAGAGGCTTCATCGCGGAGCGGACTGTCACCAAACTCATCGAGAAAAGCCTTGAACTCCCGTTCGGCGGCCTTTGCCTGGGTAGCGTCGCGGTCCGGCTTCTCCATCTGGTTGTAATGGGTCAGCGCGATGCGCATTTGCGCGTCGTCTGCATCTTCGCTGGTGGGGAAGAAGGTTCGGAAGTCCTTATACTCCGCTTCGGCCTGAATGAGGCCCGATGTGCCACCCTGTTTGAAGAACGAATCGGCAAGGGCCAGCTTGGCTTTCTCCTTGTAGTCGCTGTCGGGATAAGTGTTCAGCAGCGTCTGCAGCGTCAAACGGGCTACTTCATAGCGGCCCTTCTCAACGTCCTTCAACCCTTTTTCATAAAGGATCTTGTCGGGTTCGGCTTCACCCGTGGGTGTTACAACTTCGGCTCTTTTGCCGCGACCAAAAAAGCAGCCCGAGACCAGGAAGGGCAACAGAACAACCGTAAGCACAAACAATCGCCTCATCGAAACCTCCACAATCGTCAGGCAAATGCCCGGGGATCGGCCGAATATTTTTCGGCCAATTCTTTCATTCTTCGGACTGCATCCGCAGGACTTGGATCGCCGAAAATCTGAGACCCGGTCACCAGGATCTGAGCACCGCTTCGGACGACTTCTTCCAGAGTCTCGAAACTCACTCCGCCATCGATTTCTATTCTAGCGGAAAGTCCTTTATGCTGAATTACTTTTCTCAGCCGCTCTATTTTTTCCAGAACGTAGGGAAGAAAACGCTGGCTACCAAAGCCCGGATTCACGGACATCAGCAGAACATAGTCAACCAGCCGCAAGCTCTCATCCAGCGAACTCAGGCCCGTTGCCGGGTTCAAGACCACTCCGGCTTTCAGCCCGAAGGAGCGGATGAGCTGGAGGGTGCGGTCCAGATGCCTGCAAGTTTCGACGTGAACCGAAATCCAGTTCGCTCCGGCCTCAGCGAATGCAGGAATATAGGCGTCCGGATCTTCGATCATCAGATGCACATCCAGCGGGAGGGTCGTCACTTTCCGGATCGAAGCGACGAGCGGCGGTCCAAAGGTAATGTTGGGCACGAAATGCCCGTCCATCACGTCCATGTGGATCAGGTCCGCTCCACCCGCTTCGACGGCGCCAATCGCGTCACCCAGGCGGGCAAAGTCGGCAGCCAGTATAGACGGAGCAATCTGGATCATGCGGGTTACCGGCTGACCTCGAAATCGATAGTGCTGCCTTCCGCGATCTTCGACCCAGGCAAAGGAAACTGTTTCAGGATGGTGCCCTTGGGCGCACTTGGATCTGGTTGCTCCGCAACACTACCCAGCTTCAGACCCAACCCGGAGAACTCTCCTACGACTTCGTCAGACCCGCGGCCGATCAGCTCAGGCATCAAGAACTCGCGGCGGCGCCTGCCAGCGGATACCAGCAGGCTCATCCGGGAAGACTGGGCAAACCCCGCTTCTGGCGGAGGGTCTTGAGCGAGAATTCGATCCTTCTCCTCTGTGTCAGAAGTGATTGTGGCGGTTCTTCCCAGCACCAGCCCTCTTCGCAGCAGCACAATCTGCCCGGCTCTCAGGCTTTCGCCCTCCAAAAGCGGCACGCTGATCTTCCTGGCACCAAGACTGACAACCACCCGAACATGACTATCCCGCTTGAGCTTCGAATCGGGAGGCGGGCTTTGAGATAGGATCTGGTCCTTGGGAATTTGGTTGTCGTAGCGCTGGCTTTCAACCCTCAACCGGAGGGCCTGGAGACCCAGGATCCTGGCTCCTTCCGGCAGCGTTCTGCCAGCAAGGTTGGGCACTCGAACTTCGCTGCCCCGGATCGCGAGCCGCATAGCTGTCAGGCAACTCAGGAAGCCGGCTACGAGGAGGATGGCCGCAAAAAAAATCCCTCTAACAAACCCCAGGAGTTTCTGTCGCATTCTTCAGCCGGTCTGGAGATCACCCTTTCGGATGAAGGCTACCACAGGCCTGAGGATGCCTCAAGAACCCCGTTGGTTTGCTGGCTCCGAATCGAATCAGGACCTAGCCGCTTCCAGAACCCGCTGTGGTGGCTTCTTGATGTCCCAAATCAGTCCGAAGAAGGAAAGGACCTTCAACGTGTAGTAGGAGACATCAATCTCCCACCAGAAGAATCCCATGTTGGTGGAGGTGGCGTAGTAATGATGATTGTTGTGCCAGCCCTCGCCGAGAGTAATCAGCGCTAGAAGGAGGCTATTGCGACTGGTATCGGTGGTCTTGTAGCGGACGTTTCCAAACATGTGGCAGAGCGAATTGATGACAAACGTGCCGTGGTAAAGCAGAACAGTACTGATGAAGAATCCCCATACCAAACCCTGCCAGCTCATAAGAAGGAAACAGGCAACGGCCAACACAACTCCGGGCAACACATGTAAGCGATTCAACCAGCGCAATTCCGGGTACTTGGCAAAGTCCTTGATGGCATCCAAATCGGTCGTTTCATACTTGCTGCACAGAATCCACCCCACGTGCGACCACCAGAATCCTTCCCGCTCCGGAGAATGCACATCCATCTCTTGGTCAGAGTGCTGATGGTGGTGGCGGTGGTGAGACGCCCACCACAGAGGGCCTTTCTGCACCGCGGAACAGCCAATCCAGGCCAGGACAAACTGAAAAAAGCGGCTGGTACGGTATGACCGATGCGCGAAATAGCGATGGTAACCCGCCGTTATGCCAAACATGCGGACAACGTAGAGTGCGAAGCACAAGGCCACCGCTTTCCAGGAGACGCCAGTGAATAAGGCCCCAAGACAAGCCAGGTGAACCCCAAAGAAGGGCAAGCTCTTGATCCACTCGAGGCGACGATCCTCTCGGTCGATTCGCCTCTGCGAGGCGATTACAACTGTGCTCATGGGGTCCTCAATTCTTCCAGCAGTAAGATGACGGGGAATCATAACGAGAAGCAGGGGTCGACGATTGTAATATTAGTGTAATAAAGGACTTCTGCTCGATTCAAACCGCCCAGTTTACCCTATCGGCAGGGGCTGTCAGGGACTTCGTAAGACTTTCGTAACTGAAGCAAAACAGACTTGAAAACGGAGGGTTTTTTCACCTCAAAAACGCTGGCCCCCTGTCAGAACCCTTCACAAATTCAGAGGAACCCTGGTGACCGGACTCGATCAACCTCGATATTCTTCATTCGCGGGATATCGCGGGCAGGGCAGGCTTTGGAGCACTGCACCATTCACTCTGCTTGTCCGCGTCGCGATGGTTGACTCAAACCAGAGTTCTTGCCCCTTCAGGGGGAACTCATCACCGAGGTTGCGGGGCAGCTCACGGCCAGTGACACTCAGGCTGTTTCAATGCGAGCCGCGCACTCCAGTGCACGTTCGCGGGTCTCAATCTCGCGGATACGATACTTCTGAATCTTGCCAGTAACTGTCATTGGAAATGCATCCACGAAACGAATGTACTGGGGGACTTTGAAGTAGGCAATCTTGTCGCGGCAAAAGCCACGGATTTCCTCTTCGCTGGCCGTCTCACCCGCCTTAAGTCGTATCCAGGCAGCCACTGTTTCTCCGAGCTTCACATCGGGAAGGCCGACCACCTGGACATCCGCTATCTTGGGGTGTTGATAGAGGAACTCTTCAACCTCGCGTGGGTAGACGTTTTCGCCGCCTCGGATGATCATGTCTTTAGCGCGTCCAGTGATCTTGAAGCATCCATCCGGCCGCATCACCGCCAGGTCGCCGGTGTGCAGCCAGCCGTCAGGGTCGATCGTCTTGCGTGTCGCTTCGAGCTCGTCGTCATAGCCCTGCATCACTGCGTAGCCACGGGCGCACAACTCACCCTGCTGACCCACAGGGACCGTCTCTCCGGTTTCCGAAGAAACGATCTTGATCTCAGTGCAGGGGTACGCTCGTCCCACAGTAGAGACTCGCGCTTCCAAGCTGTCGTGGACCGCAGATCCGGTGATTACAGGTGAGGTTTCAGTCTGGCCATAAACAATGGTCATCTCCGAACAGTGCATCCTTTCCACAACCTTCTTCATGACCTCGATGGGGCAAGGCGCACCTGCCATGATTCCGGTGCGCAGAGAGCTGAGATCGAACCGGGCAAATTCAGGGTGCTCCAGTTCAGCGATGAACATCGTTGGAACCCCATACAGCGCCGTAGCTCGCTCGGCTTCTGCGGCTTGAAGCACAGCCAGCGCGTCGAAGGTTGTCGAGGGTAGAATGAGTGCCGCCCCGCTCGCGTAACAGGTAATCGCCCCAATGACACAACCAAAGCAGTGATATAACGGTACCGGGACGCAGATGCGATCCTTCTCAGTGATGTTGAGTCCTCGGGCAATCAGGTAGCCGTTATTGACCAGGTTGTGGTGTGTCAGCAAGACCCCTTTGGGCGAACCCGTTGTCCCGGACGTGTACTGGAGATTCGCGACGTCGAATGGTGAGACGGGTGTGGCAGGAACATCGACACCGCCGGACAACATTCTCTTCCAGGAATCGTCACTCAGCAGGACCACATGCTCCAAAGCCAGTGCTTGGCCCGCTGTCGATTCGTCAAGGATCTTGCGGTAACTGGCGCGTGCATCGGCTTCCCGCAAGAAGATGGCTTTGATCCCCGATTTCCGAAGAACAAAGGCCAGCTCATGTGAACGGTAGGCCGGATTGACGTTGACGAGTACAAGCCCCGAACGCGCGCAGGCCAATTGAAGCAAGATCCACTCAACGCAGTTCGTTGCCCAGATTCCCACTCGGTCTGGCGCGCGCAATCCCAGGCCTGCCAAACCCCGTGCCGTCCTCTCAACTTCGTCTTGTAGTTGCTTGTAGCTGAATCGGACGTTCTGATGGCGCACCACCAGCGCATCGCGGTCTGGAACCTTCGCGGCGGTTGCAGCAAATACACGAAAAATGGTGTCTTCGAGGAGCTGCAGCTCCGGGCCCTTTGTGTAGCTATGCATGATTGGCGCGCAGGACTATAGCACAACACTGCGGCTCTTGTGGACACAGAAGAAGAACTGGCCTTCCTTGACGCCCCTCTTGATGAGTGATAGTTTCCCGTCCACACTCTGCGCGGGATGAGGTTGCCAAAAATGTCGAATGAAGCCTTGGGAATGATCGAAACGAAAGGACTTGTCGGCGCAGTCGAGGCGGCCGACGCCATGGTCAAAGCAGCCAACGTAACCCTGGTCGGTAAGGAGTACATTGGCGCCGGCTTTGTGACCGTCTGTGTGCGAGGCGACGTCGGCGCCGTCAAGGCGGCCACCGATGCGGGAGCGGCGGCGGCCCGCCGCGTCGGAGAACTGGTGAGCGTTCACGTCATCCCCAGCCCGCACGCTGAGGCGGAGAAGGTCATTCCAGGCTCGAACCGGAAAGCCAAGTGAGCCAGTTGAGTGATTGAGCCATTGACGCAATGACCCAATGGACAAAGATCTCCAATCCATTCATCAAGCGCGAGAATGTGTCGAAGCTGCCTATGCGGCGTGCAAGCGCTTTGCCGACTTCTCGCAGGAACAAGTGGATACGATCGTCGCTGCCGTGGCGGAGGCTGGCCTGAGGGCTGCCGAGCCACTGGCACGGTTGGCAGTAGAGGAGACAGGCTTTGGAAGGTACGAGGACAAGATTCTCAAGAACAAATTTGGTTCGCAAAACGTCTACCAGGCGATCAAGGATATTAAGACGGTCGGAATCCTGCGCGAAGACCGTGAGAAGGGCATTCTCGAAATTGCCGCGCCAGCAGGCGTGATTGCAGCGATCATTCCTTCCACCAATCCCACTTCCACAACCATCAACAAGGTTCTAATTTCGCTCAAGTGCCGCAACGGCATTGTGCTCAGTCCACATCCCTCAGCAGCGAATTGCATCCTGGAGACCGCGAAGATCCTGACCGAAGCGGCCTTGTCAGCAGGTGCGCCGGATGGAATCATTCAGTGCATGACGCTGCCAACACTCGAAGGCACCCAAGAGTTGATGAAGCATCGCAAGACTGCATTGATCCTGGCGACCGGCGGGCATGGACTGGTTCGCGCAGCCTACAGCGCAGGCAAACCGGCCTATGGCGTTGGTCCAGGTAACGTGCCAGCCTACATCGAGTCTTCGGCTGACGTTCCGAAAGCGGTGCGAGACGTTTTTGCCGGCAAGTGTTTCGACAACGGAACGCTCTGTTCCTCGGAGCAAGCCCTCGTCACCGACGAGGCGATCAAAGATCCGGTGACTGAAGAGGTAAAGCGCAACGGCGGCTATTTCCTCAACGAGAACGAAGCTGGCGCACTGGCGAAGGTCGTCGTAACGCCCTCACGGTCCATTAACCCGAAAATAGTCGGGAAAGCGGCCACTGTGATTGCGAGCTTGGCGGGGTTGCGCGTTCCCGAAGGCACGCGCGTACTAGTGGCTCCGCTTCAAGGCGTGGGACGCGACTTTCCACTGTCGATTGAGAAGCTCTCTCCGATCCTGGCGTTTTATGTTGAGAAGGACTGGAGGGCAGCTTGCGAGCGCTGCATTGAGCTGCTCAATTATGGCGGGTTGGGACACACCCTCGCGATTCACTCGCGGAATGAAGAGATCATCCGACAGTTCGGTCTCCAGAAGCCGGTTTTTCGGATTGTGGTCAATTCGCAGGCAGCGCTCGGCGCTGTTGGCTACACAACGGGGCTGTTTCCTTCAATGACGCTGGGCTGCGGCTCCATTGGCGGGAACATCACGTCAGACAACATCTCGCCGCTGCATCTGATGAACATAAAGCGTGTGGCATATGGAACTGACGGCTGGCGTCCGGCAGGCTATGCTCAGAAAAACGAAGGCCGGCCTCAAGTGCCTGCCGCGCCTGTCAAAGCCGTCTCCCGCCAGGCAATCGCTTCTGTTGTTGATCAATTGCTGGGACAGAAGAATGTTGCTCCAAACGCCGCGGCCAGCACCACTCCAAAGGATCTCCCGCAGGCATCACCCCAGTCGACTTCAATCCCAACACCGGTTATCGTCAGCTTTGTTTGTGAAGACGACGTCCGCCAGGCACTGCGCAAAGGACAAAAACTCTACGTCAATTCGAAGACGATCATTACCCCCGCTGCCCGCGATCTAGGCACCGACAACGAGGTTCTGGTGTTCACGGTTTGAGACTGCCTTTGGGCTTCAGATCCCACCGGTGAAAGTTTGCTTCGGCAACGCCACAGGTTGCCAATACCGTCGGGTAATTGCTGCCGTTTTCTTTGTGGCTTCAACTTCTCTGCAGGTCAGCCAACCCTTAGTGTCGGAGGGACATGATCACACAATCATCTGACACACAACCAGCGGCCGAGAAGGTGCAGATTGAACTGCTGCGGAGGGCTGGCGTTGCGAGGCGCTTCGCCTTGGCTGCTTCGCTAACGGAAACAGCCATCGGGCTCTGCCGTCGCTCCCTGCGCCGCAGACACCCAGGCGCCAGCGAAGCAGAAATAGCCTTGCTCTTCGTTTCGCTCAACTACGGTGACGATCTCGCGCACCGACTGAGAGAATACCTTGCCCGCCAAACTTCATGAGCCTGCCTGACATCCAAGCCGCGGTCATTCCTGTCGTTGAATCTCTTGAGGCCCTTGGTGTTCGTTATTTTATCGGCGGGTCGATCGGCAGCTCTGTCTATGGAATCCCTCGGACGACGCTTGATGTTGATCTTATCGCTGACTTGCAGGAGGGACACGCCCAGCAGCTCTGGAACCTTCTCAGCGGTGCCTATTATATAGATCTCGACGCTGTTCGAGACTCCATCTCCCGCCGAAGTTCCTTCAACCTGATTCATCTTGCGACAATGCTCAAGGTCGACGTCTTTGTACTCAAGGCACGGCCTTTTGATCAGGAGTCGATCCGACGTACCCGAAGAGAGCCTCTCGAAGGGTGCGAGACCGCGCGAAGATTTTCGGTCGCTTCCCCGGAAGATATCCTTCTAAACAAGCTGGAGTGGTACCGACAAGGCGGCGAAGTTTCCGAGCGACAGTGGAAAGATGTTCTTGGCGTGTTGAAAGTTCAGGCAGGGTTGCTGGATCTTTCCCACCTGCAACACTGGTCCGTTGAGCTCCGCGTCTCAGACCTGCTTGAAAAAGCCCTTGCGGAGGCGGACATTGCTTGATGCAGAACCAGTCTCAGTACTCTCTTCCTGAAATCTTCATCCAATCCACGGCGCAGCCTAGAGTCCGTGTGTCACTGGAATCTCCTGCTTGGGCGGGATTCCACGTGGGAGAGACCGTCAGCTTCAGCACAGGTCGGGCTTCTAATTTGCGCGCTTGCGGAAACTGAAACTCGTAGACCTTGAATTCCGTCCGCGTTCCAGTCAGTTCACTTCTGCCCATCAGCTGGCCGTTAATCTGCACCTGCAACCACTGGCGGAAATTTGGATCAGGGGAGGACTTTACAGCTCGCAGCCAAAGGCGGAGATCCTGCGAGAGTTCGAGAGGCGCAACGAACCGAATCTCGGCCTCCTTTCCAGTCCAGCGATATCCGTCAATCTCACGGCCAAAGAATCCACGAAGATCGGCCTGCAGAACGTCAGACTCGCTGCCAAGGTCCAAAAGAAGGGAATCCATTGCTGAAATTGGGGCCAGCGACTGCAATTTGACCCCTTCGACCATGATGCCCAACTGCCGCAGGTCTTCGTGCTGCAGGCTTTCAGCTGGACTGTGGGTGCTGGAGTCCAGCTCGACAAGATTCCTTCCTCCAGCATTCAGCCATTGCCTGGGAATTGCATGACGGAAAACTTGAAATTCCTGAGGCAGGATAGACTCTCCCACGGGCTTGCCATTAAAACGAATTTTGACCGGTTCAGAAGCCACACCTTTCGGCAAACTCTGTCCCAGCCGCAGGGTCAGAACTGCATCCTCTCTCGCTTCGATCTCCTGCAGTCGCAGCGACGCATTGCCGGCAGTCCACCGAAATGCCTCTCTGTCGGCACTGATCTCCACTGGATGGAATCCCAGCATTTCGTGGCCAAAGTTGAAGTCCATGTTCAATGTGATCTCGGCTGGTGGTGGTTGTGGCTCGACCAATCTCACCTCGTAGATTTGCAGGCCATACTTCAGGTCGGTCATGAATCTGGGCAAGCGGTCATAGACCGCCTCAACAACCTGAGCGCGCAACTCGAAACGGTACTTCGGTGCAAAGCGCAATCGCTGGCTCTGAATCTCGGTTTGTTCCAGAGAAGCCAGCATATAGACGCGCTTCTCCTGGCGGTGCCAGCCGCTGACGAGAGCCTCCAGAGCCGTTGCATCGACGTGCCGGTGTGCCAGTGGATAAACTGTCTTGTGGAAGATGAACTTTAGTGGGCCCGAGAAAAACTCCTGAAACTCTCCGTGTTCAAGCAGTACAACGTCAGCGTCTTTGATGAGCCCGGTCAGACTCTCGAGTTGCCGCCGCACTCCTGCGAGCTCTCTGGCACGCCAGAAAGTGAAGACCGTCTTTGCCTCGCCGATGAGGATAAAGCTATAAAGCAGAGCCAACACGAACGCCGCGGTTTTCGGAGAGAAGGCTCGCACTACAGAGCTCTGAAGCCATCGCAGCGAAACACAAGCGAGCATCAAACAACCGGGAATGACGATCTCAACATAGCGGCGAACTACCCAATAATTGTCCGGGAAAGCGCGGGATTTATAGAGATAAAATGCGGCGAACACTCCAAAGACTGCAGCAAACGGGAGCAGCCATGGCGCATCGCCGCTGAAGAGCCGTCTGACGACGAGCAGAGCCCCAAGAAAGGCCAACGCCTGACCCAATGAAGTCAGATACCAGCCGAGGCGCACCCAGTTGAGTTCGTTGAACAGAGCCACAGTGCCGCTGTGTGGCGGTGGCAGTGGCACCACCTCACGCGCCGAGTTCAATTGTGGCCGAAGCAATACCCCGTAGAGATAGGCGAGCCCGAGCAGAAACATCAACGCTGCCGAAATCGAGAGACGAGCTTTGCGAGAAATAGCAACGCCGCGCAATCCCTTCAATGCCAGGCTCAGCGCCACTCCAGCACCTGCCAGCAGTCCCAGCCAAAGAAGAGGATAGGCAGATCCCTCCAGTGTGCGAAACACATTGATGAGGTAGGGAAACGAGAATATCCAGGCGTGAAGCAGTGCGTACGCGCTGCAACCGGCCAGAGAAAATAACAACCAGCGCCGTGCAAAGAAAGAAAAGCTAACGAGCAGAGGCGCCAGCGCAGCCAGAATCAGGACCGAGTCGACTCTCACAAACAGGCATAACCCGAAAAGCACACCTGCCCAGAACACAAGCCATTGGATCCTATTCTTCACACCGGCTGCCAGAATCAGGAGGCCTCCCAGAAGAAACAACTGCGCCAGCATTTCGCTGAACGGGCTTCGACTCATCCACACTTGTCCCGCGTTGCATGCGAGCAGCAGGCCTGAGGCGAGTCCGACGAGTGGTGATTCAAACAGGAGTTTGGCCAGAGCAACCACGAGCAGAACCCCCAGGGTTCCCAAGACAGCATTGAAGAGGAATAGTCCTTCAAACCGCCACAACTTGAAGCAGAGTGAGAGCCATAGGGGGTAGAGGTGAAAGAATTGTGGAAGCAGCTCTCCTTTAACGGCGTCGGCGAGGTAGAAACCCGGCAGAACCTCGGGATAAGGTGCCTTGTCGAGCCGTTCGCTCAAGAACAATGCCTGCTTTTCCGGCGCATGAAATTCAGCGAAATCGGGATCCCTGAATCGCAGCGCGCCCGATTCAGAGAGTTTCACGGCGATGTTGACGTACTCACCGGGATCGCGGTAGGTGGGAATGAACTCCGCCGGAAGATACATGATCCAGAAAGTGAAGGCTGCCAGGGGGAGGAGCAAAAGGTCTGCGGATCTCCAACGGCATGGCCAAGGCGAAAGGGCGGACTTTCTCCTCCACTTGTCTGCGCAAAGAATCGCGACGGCCAGATCGTAAAGAGCCAGTAAAACCAGCCAGAACCGGATGCGAAAAATCCCCGCCTGAGCGGTGAGCAGAAGAACGAACGAAGTAACGGCGAAGCTGCAGAGTATGGCCGTCAATATGAACTCGAGGCACCCTAACTCTTTCGGTGCCTCTCCGCCTGCCGGACGGTTCGAGAAGACGAAGCTTGCCGTGAGCCAACCAGAAGATGCAAACAGAAGAGCAAAGATGATAAGGAATGCGTAGTCGGCCAGCGCGGGTGTAAAGTCCAACGAAATCCTCCGCTTCCATGGGTCAACCGCTCAGTTACACGGAAGACTGGGGTTCAGTGGCTCTCAGCCTGCTATTCGGGAGAACGGCTTGCAAAGCAGCTCTGCGGATTCCTGAGAGACGCGCTCACACTTGGCGCCCTTGACCTGTCATAAATCTCCGCCTCTGATGGTCGGCGACATCCTGATCTCCAGCGCGGAATTCTAACACAGGAGAATGGGCCTTTACGTCCTGGTCAGTCCCCTGTGAAGCCTGCCTATTCTCTGTTTCGCGGGCAGAGCATCGTCGAGCAGCCCTGGCTGGTGCCCCGTGCCGTCGAACTGAAGGGTCGTGGCGCTGTGGTATACTTTGGCGGTTTTCGACTCCCGACCTTCAAGCAGGCAGCCGGCCACTGATGCTCCAAGAATCCACCTGTCCGACTCCGTCAGATTCGGCAACACCGCTCGAAGCGACGTCTCGGTCCCGCTGGCGGTATCCTGCCCTGCTGTTTCTGTTTGGTATCGTTGTCTTCTGGAAACTCATCTTCAACAGCGAATACTCCATCCTGACATATCCGGACTCTTCCTTTCAGACCTACCCTTGGTCGCAGTACTTGTCAGAAATGCTGCATCGAGGCAGCTTCCCCTTCTGGGACGTTTATAGTGACTTCGGCCGCTCGTTCATCGGGGAAACGCAGACCGGGGCCTTTTATCCTTTGAATCTCCTGATGGCAATGCTGCCTCGCAATGCCCGAGGACTGCTGCCTGTCTCCGTGATTGAGGGTTTCCTTATCCTGCATGTCATCTTGGCCTCTCTGTTCATGTACGGGCTGGCCAGGCACTTTCGCCTTTCGCCGCTCGGTTCCTGCGTGGCTGGACTTGTCTTCGCCTATGGGGGATCTGTTGGCCTGCGTGCGTCGGCTCAGGTGAATCTCTTTTATGCCTCGGTTTGGGTTCCAGCCATATTCTGGTGTTATGTGAAAGCGCTGGAAGCAACGGAGACCAAAAGGCAGGTCTTGTTTGCGAACCTCGCCGGACTTGCGCTGGCGCTGAGTCTTTTGGCCGGACATCATCAGCCGTTCATCTACACGAGCCTGGCTTTGGTAGGAGTTGCGGCCGCGCTGGTATTGAAATCCAGGAAAACGCAGCATGCCTGGCGATGCAGACCCAGCATGGTTTGCAGACAGACGTTGCTGATTTTCTTGTTTGGTGCCGGCTATGCCTCGCTGCAGCTGTTCCCCTCGCTGGAGTACTCCCACTTGGCTTATCGCTGGGTCGATAGCGTCAACCCCTCGCTGGTCAGCCAGCGAATTCCCTATTCGATTGCAGGGGCAGACAACGCCTTGCCTCCCCACGGCCTGCTGGTGATGCTGTTCCCTTACATCACCTGGGTGGAGAACAGCCCGTATCTGGGCATTGCGCCCCTCCTGCTTATCCTGATGGCGCTGCCTCTGGCCAAAAGAAACCGTGTTGTCAGACTGGCTGTAGGCCTGGCATTGTTGGCCACCGTTCTTGCGCTCGGCCAGCTCTCTCCCCTGCACGGCCTCATGTACGCGTTGGTTCCCGGTTTCGACAAAGGTAGAGAAGCTGCAAGGATCTTTCTGCTGGCTCATTTTGCGCTCAGCCTGGTAGCGGGTTTCGGGTGTGATGCTTTCTTGAGGCCGGCCACTAGACGGGAACGCAGGGTTAGAGTTCGCTTGGCTTTGGGATTTGGCGGCATGGCGCTGGCTGTGTGCTTGAGCGTGTTCTGCATGTACTTTTACCAGGTTCAGGCTCTCTCTCAGAATCCAAACTACAGCGCGCCAGGGTTCGCCTGTCTTCTGCTCGTTGCCGCCGCAGGCATCGGTTTAGCGCGTTCGTTAGGATGGTCTAAGGCGGCGCCCCTACGGGCCGCCATTCTTCTTACCCTGCTGTTTGACTTTCATTTTGTCGTCGGAGCCCACCTAAAGCTCAAAGGGGAGTTTGACCGGAAACTCAACTTTGAGCCCAAACAGTATTATCAGAAAGACAGCCTCATCCAGTTCTTGCAGTCGCAGCCTGGAACATTTCGCGTCGATTTTCGCGATGAGCACTATCCGAAAAACGGCGGTCAGGTTTTCAAGCTGGAAACTGTGGGCGGCTACGGAGCCACGAGCCTGAAGCAGTTCTATCACTTTCAGGCCGAGGCCTACCCTCCCGGCAGCATCGTCGCCGACCTTATGAACGTGCGCTACCTTGTTTCTCAGAATGCGCTCGAACTGCCAGTTGCATTTCAAGGCGAGCATGCCAAGGTCTATGAGAATCTGGGCTTCCTGCCCAGAGCGTGGCTGGCCCACCAAACAGCCTTGAAAAGAGACCTCAATGAGATTGTCCCTCTGCTGCGGGAGCCAACGTTTGATCCCTACTCGATGGCCTATCTCGAGGAATCGCTGGCCGGTCCGGAACTGCCTTTGCGAGAGCCCGCAGAGACCGGGCCTTCATCGGAAAACAGGGGCACAGCAACGTACCAGCCGATCAGTGCCAATCGCTTTCGTGTGGAAGCTGCCTCCGGCACACCTAAAATGCTTGTGGTCAGTCAGAACTGGTATCCCGGCTGGAGAGCCCGAGTAAATGGGCAGTGGAGAAAGGTAGAGCGTGTCAATGGCGCCCTGATGGGAGTGCCCGTTGACACTGGAAGGTCCGACGTGGAGTTTCTTTACCGCCCGACTCACTTCTATTGGGCCGCAGGAGCGACGCTGGCCGCCCTCGTCACGCTGGTGTGGAGTCTCGGGTTTGGCGTCTGGCCTCGTCGATTCCGGACTCCAGCGAAGTAGCGTGCGTTCCTTTTGTTGGAACGCGCGGGTGCTATCTTTCCGCGGATCTAGGGCCAGCGCACACAGAACTCCGGCGTCAAATGCTTGTGCGTCAGCAGTTGTCTCGATGGAGTCTTTCTCATCACTGCCGTCATGTGGGTGGGCTTGAGCCTGCCTTTGTCCAGGTGCTCTTCATCGGCGAAGTGGACCCGATCAATGAAGGCCAGATCCGAAGGGTTCGACGGATCAAAGTTGTGCCCGAAGCAACGATCGATGAAGATGTCGATGATATTGGCAAATCCTACGAACAGCTCAAAGTGAAACTTCCGAAGCAGCAGTGGAAGGATATCCTGCGAGCGGATGCCTTCAAACCCTTCACGGGAACAATCCCAGTTCTCATACTCAATCTCAACCCGCTTGAGCAGGTGGTTGTACTTGTAACGCTCAGACAGTTCCCTCCAGAACGTGTTAAAAACTTCTAACGCTTCCGGCCACCGCATGTGACCGTTCCGGCCTATCATATCGTCAGCAAGAAAGACGCCGTCGCCTGCCAGAAACTGGCGCACTTTGTCGAACAGTGTCTCGAGTTCCAGGAAGTGATGGAGAGACTGATTGGCCATGACGACCTGGTACTGCTGCGCTGGTGCCCAGGAGTTGATGTCTGCCTGGGTGAAGCGGATGTGATTGAGCAGCTGTTTTTCCTGCGCGAGCTTCTGGCCCCGTTCGAGCATGTAGGGGTTGATATCCAGACAATCGAGCACAAAGTTGTGGAGCCCCGAGGTCAGCAGTGCTTCGATGAGCACGACTTCGGTATCACAGTTTCCGGAGCCGATTGATACGAACTGAAGCGAATCTGCCGGCTTGGCCACGCACGCTTGACTCATAAACTTCAGGAAAAACTCACGGGGGTTTGAGAAGCCGAACTGCTGGTATTTAGGCACGAGGTACTTGTTGGACCAATAATGAAAAATCTGAGGCAGGTCATGGACGTTCTCCACAGACCTGTAGTTGGCCACCTCGCGCTCGATCATGGCCTGGTAGCCGGGATGCTGGGTAGAACTGATATGTGCCGGGTGATTGCGGATCCAGTTGCGGACACGCCGGAGGAACTGTCGCAATGATGGACTCGGTGGCATAGACGACCGGCTTGGGGGGCCTTGAGGTTGCTGTAAGTCAGCAGCCGCTACAGCTGCACGACCCGCGCAAACTGAATGCTCGGGCAAGAGCGAATCTGTCCGAGGAGCGACTCAGAAATGCGGCTGTCGACGTTGACGACCCCCACGGCATGGCGGCTTTCGCCGCGTCCGAGAGCGAAGTTTGCGATGTTGACCTGGTTGCTGCCCAGCAGCGTTCCGATTTGGCCGATAACGCCTGGGGTGTCATTGTTGCGAATGAAGAGGATGGAGCCGTGCAGCGGGGCTTCAATGTCGATGCCATCCACCGATACCAAACGAATATTGCCCTTCGAAAGAATGGTTCCCTCGACCCACTCTTCTCGCACGTCTGTCTTGACGCGCACCGAAATCAGGTTGGAATAGCTGCGCACGCGGGTGCTTTGCGACTCGATGAGCAGGATGCCGCGCTCGTCGAGATGCTTGCGGGCGTTGATCAGATTGATGCCTTCGCCCAGCAGCGGTTTGAGAAGCCCGACAAGAATTGAGCTCGCGATCAGATGAGTGCTGATGTCCACCGTCTCACCATAATAGCGTATGCCCACATCGCTCAGCCGGCCTTCACAAATCTGCGAGATGAACCCGCCGAGGTTCTCGCCTAGTTGCAGAAAGGGTCCTATCTTCTTGTACTCCTCGAAGGAGACTGAAGGGAAATTCACGGCGTTGCGGATGATGCCGTCTTTCAGGAACCCCCGCACCTGCTCGGCGATCTCGAGGCCGACAATTTCCTGTGCCTCGGCGGTTGAGGCGGCGATGTGGGGGGTAACGATTACCTTCGAATGCCTTAGCAATGGGTTGTCCGTCGCGGGCGGCTCCTGGCTCAACACGTCAACCGCGGCGCCTGCCACTTTGCCGCTGTCCAGGGCGGCAGCCAGGTCGGTCTCATTGATCAGCTCGCCTCGTGCTGTGTTGATGATTCGCACACCCTCCTTCATCTTCGCGATCGAAGATGCGTTGATTAAGTGCCGTGTCGTTTCCACCGACGGGACGTGCAAAGTGATGATGTCTGAACCCGCATATAACTCATCCAGTGAAACAAGCTTCACGTTGAAGTCCTGCGCGAGCCTTTCCGAAACATAGGGATCGAAAACCAGCAGATTCATTTGAAATGCCTTCGCCCGTTTGGCCACCTCCATGCCAATCTTCCCGAACCCCACAACGCCGAGCGTCTTATCTTTCAGCTCCACACCCGTGAAACTCTTTTTGTCCCACTTGCCATCCCTGGTCGAAGCGCTGGCCTGCGGAACGGCGCGGGCCATCGAGAGCATCAGCCCCAGGGCAAGCTCGGCCACACTGACGCTGTTGCCGCCCGGTGTGTTCATCACCACGATCCCTTGGTTGGTTGCTGCCTCCAGGTTGACGTTGTCTACGCCAGTCCCAGCTCGGCCGATCACTCTCAGGTTCTTCCCAGCCTCAATAACCTCTGCAGTTACTTTTGTGTTGCTTCGGACCAGCAGACCGTCATATTGGATTATCTCCCGCAGAAGCTGTGCGGGCGTCAGACTGGGCTTGACATCAACTTGCCAGGTGGTTTCCTGCCGCAGCAGTTCGATGCCTTGATGAGAGAGTTTGTCGCTGATAAGAATTTTCATGGGTCGTGGATTAATCAGCCCAGGCGCTCCAAGTAAACCTTTTGCGCTGCAGCGACCCCGGAGCCCAGTTCCACCGGCAGTCCCATCTTTTTCATGATGATCTCCAGAAGAGCGATCAATGCGACGGTGTCGGTGAAGTCATAGTAGCCGAGATGCGCAATGCGAAAAAGTTTGCCTTTCATTTCTCCCTGGCCGTTCGCCACGGTTGCGCCGAAGGTCTTCTTAAACTCTTTGATTATAGACCCTGAATCCGCGCCCTCGGGTGTGCATATCGCAGTCAGCGCGTCACTGGGGGAGCCTTCAGCAAAAAGCCTCAAACCGAGCTTTCTTGCGGCCGCGCGTGTGGCCGCAGCCAGCAGGCCCGCATTGGCAATCAGATTGTCTCGACCAACCACGCGAATGTGTCGGATCGCTTCGCGCGCAGCGACGATGAGTGTAATGGCTGGAGTATAGGACGACTCACCTTTGGCGTTGTTTTTCCGCTCCTTCTGGTAGTCGAAGTAGAACTTGCTTGATTTGGTGTTTTCAATCAGCCTCCATGCCTTCTGGCTGACACTGGCAAACGCCAGACCGGGAGGCAGCATGAGCGCCTTCTGCGAACCGCCGATGACGACGTCGAGATGCCATTCGTCAACCGGCATCTCCATCACACCCAAACCGGTGATGGCGTCCACGACCAGCGCCGTATTTGCGTGCTGGCGCACAATCTGGCCCAGCGCTTTCACATCGTGCCGGGCGCCCGTCGAGCTTTCGGAGTACTGCACAAACACGGCTCGAGTATTGGGATTCTTCTCCAGGTCGGCTGCCACTTGAGTGGGGTCGACAGCTTGGCCGTACGGAATGGATATGACAGCGGCGTTCACTCCGAAGGCATTGCAAAGTGCAGTCCAGCGCTCGCCAAACTTGCCCGCGCTGACCACGAGAGCTCGGTCGCCCGGACTCAACAGGTTCACAACGGCGCCTTCCATTGCGCCGCTTCCCGAGGAAGTGAAGCAAAGCACGTCGTTTTGTGTGTTGTAAACGTAGCGAAGGCCTTCGAGCACTTCCTTGAAGATATTACGAAACTCCTCGGTCCGATGATGCAGAATGGGTTGAGCCATCGCGGTCTGCACCGCCGGCAATAATTGCGTGGGGCCCGGGGTAAATAGTCGCTCCTTAAACATGCCTCGCCTCTTTTATCTGAGAATCAGCCCCTGCAAAGGCCGCTAGTGACGACTCAGGCCCGCAGAAAAAGCGTAACTATAGCATAACTCCCGAGCGGGCCTTGCCGAGGCATCCAGCGGGTCCGGTTCAGGTGAGAGACCCTTCAAGAGGCGTAGCTTTCAGGCCGGCTATTCGACTTTGCAGAATACTTGGGTATTTGGCGGCAGTTGTGTGAAGTCTTCGATCTGCTCTCCAGAACGAAAAGTCTGGCCCGGGAGAAGATAGAGGGTTCGGGGAGCGAGATAGACATCATCCAGATCTTCGCCGAGAGCATTGAGAGTTCTCGGGCTGGGAATCTGCCGGTAGGCAACGAGCACCTTCGTCCCTCGCGGCAAGGCTGCTAGATTGGCGATCCTGTTGCCAGACTGAATCCTGCCATCCGGGAACAGATAGAAAGTGATTGAGGAGTTGTACAGCGCGTTGGCGATTCGCCAAGGTGAGTTTGCCGCCGTGATTTCAGGAAGCACCACCTCCGCTCTGGAGCTGGTGACGATCTTATGTTCCGGCTCCATCGCGACACCCATCTCTACCTGGGTGCCAGCCGGAAGATCCGACCAATCACTGATCTGATCGCCAGGCACGGATCGTCCGGTGGGGAAGCGGTAGACGGTTGTTGGTGCATTGTACTGAATACCAGCGATCTGCCACGCCGTGCGGCGGCGGCTGATCTGGTTGGAAGGAAGATCACCAGGTTCCTCTGCCGGCTCCTCGTCTTCTGCCTCGACCTCGGGCGGCTCTTGCCCACCGGCTCGCATCAAATCCGGGCTTCCATTGATGCGGCCGGCAATCACGTCCGGGTCCGCCGGGTATTCATCCATCAAACCGGCTTTCGTCCGATCGAAATTGTCAATCCCAGGATCCAGCTTTCTTCCGCGCTGTTTGGAGCGGTGATAGCGGTTTGGATCCGCATAAGCGATGCGATAGTGCTCAATCACGTCCCGGTCTGCAATGTCATACCGTTCCTGCAACTCCTTAAGAAGCTTTTTCAGTGATTCGTACTGCCGGTCTGCAAAGGGAACGTTGTGGTAGCCCTCGAGCTCAATTCCGATCGAACGGTCGCTGAGATCTTCCAGGCCGTTCCACATGCTTACGCCAGCATGGTTGGCCCAGTATTTGCGATCCAAGATCCGGTAGATGGTCCCGCTCCTGGCGACGAGATAATGGGCATGTCCTCCGTGAGTAAAAAGACGCCCCCGGCGTGCCTTGCCTCGGGAGAGTGTTCGCAGGGCGCTGGGCAGCCGGCTTTCTGTGGAGTGGAGGATGATGAAACGGGTTTCTGAACGGAGTCGCTTTGGGAATCGAGGGTTGAGACGCCTCTGGTAGTCGATCGCCTTGATGGCAAGGGCTTCGAAAGGAACCAGAGCGACGAACACTACCACAATCAAACTTATAATTTTCCGGTTCAGGTCTGTCGTCATTCGCAACGGGCCACTGGGGCGCCTTGGCGCAACCAGTGAAGTGCAACGGCATTGGAGTCATCTTCCACGACTCTTCATGAGATGGCAAGGCAATTCCGGCGGGTTGGATGCACCGAGGTGCTAATCCGCAGCCTCTGCGTTTATACTGTCAATGCCGTCGCCTGGGACGGCCGTGGAGGCGCACTTAGTTGGACTAAGCCTGTACATGAAAACGATTCTGCATGAAATGGTAAGCGCGGGAGCGCCCGAGAATGCCGAGCAGCCGCCCGTCACCAAACACCGGAACGTAGCGAAGCCCCTCGCGGTCCATTGCCTCCAAGATGTTCACAATATCCTGACTGGGTTCGATGCTGCGCAATCTCGCGAGAGGTGTCATGACGTCGTCCACGAGAGTTTTCTCCCACGAATCCTTAGGAACGCTCCCCAGTTGCTCCCACTCCAGCATTCCGCTCAGGCTGCCGTTGTCCAGAACAAGGAAGCATCGCTGTGAAGCACCCTCCAGCCTTTCGCGTAATGAAGACAAACTGCTTCCCTTCTCAACGCGCGGGCAGTCGGTTACCATCAAATCTCCGGCTGTCACCCCCGCAAGTGAATCCCTCAAGTTCGCCTGCTTCTCGTTTTGGCGTGAAGCCACCCAGAGGAACCAACCGATGAAGAGAGTCCAGAACCCGTAGGCGAAGTATCCGCCAAGCATCAACAGTACCCCTCCAAAGAAGAATAACGAAGCAATGGTTCTTCCTATCGTGGAGGCTATCCGGGTAGCTCTTGAAAAATCGCCGAAGACTCCCCAAAGTGCCGCGCGAAGTATTCTTCCTCCATCAAGCGGGAATGCCGGAATCAAGTTAAAGAGAGCCAGCATGAGATTGATTTCGGCGAGCCATTCAGCTAAGGCGCCGACGGTTTCCAACTGAGCGCGGGTCGCGACCCAAAGGACGGCGAAAATTGCCGCAACCACCACGCTGGCGAAAGGTCCGGCGGCCGCCACCAGGAATTCGATGCCGGGACGCTGTGCCTCCCGTCCGATCTGTGATACGCCACCCAGGATAAATAGTGTGATTGAGCGCACCGAAAGGCCCGCGGCCTTAGCAACCAGACAGTGGGCCAGCTCGTGCAGAATAATGGATACGAAGAAAAGCAGGCAACACAGCACGCCGGCGGCTGAATAATGCATCCAGCTCCAGTGCGGATACTCCTTGGAAAATTGGGAAGCCAGGGAGAAAGTCAGCAATGCAAAGACAAAGATCCAGGCCAGGTCTATCTGAAAAGAGATCCCCAAAAGTTTGAACAGCCGGATTCTCTGCCCTTGCACAGCGTCCTTAGTTTCCACAATCTCTCCCGAGATGGCTCGCTACCCGAGCCATGATGGTCCATTCTCACGCTCATCAGAGACCTTGTCAAACCGCCGAGAGAGGATTGTCAACATCGTGGTTGGCCTCGCTTCATCCTTGGAATCCACTAGTCGCTTGCACAACCCGCGGCACGGAACTGCTCTGGCTTCAGGGCAGCCCTTATGTATTGCGACCGCTGAGAAGCAGTTTTGGGCTCTCGGCATCCTGCGAGGATTCGTGAGGTCAAAGGCTCAGGTGTGAGTGCGTCCTGTCAGAAGTTCGAGATTCTTCAGTTCTTTCTCTTCAAAGGGGAACTCCACTGGAAGCGGATTCAACGCGCAGACGGACGTCGCGTTGGGGATAAGGGATCCGGATGCCATTGGCTTTGAACTTTTCAAAAATGGAAAAGTTGAGCTGACTGATGAGAACACCGCGACGGTGTAACAGGCGTGAACTCCAGACTCGCAGCTCCATGTCCAGTGAGCTCTCACCGAAATCTTTGAAAATAACGCGCGGAGCCGGGTCTTCCAGAACATTTTCGTTGTCCTGCGCCACCTCCAATAACAGTTTCTCCACCAGACGGACATCCGAGTTGTAGGCAACCGGCACATGAACCCGAAAACGCACCTTCGAGTCACCGTGGCTCCAGTTGATGACATTAGAGGAGATAAAGCTGGAGTTCGGGATAATGATCGCAATGTTGTCGTTGGTACGCACTGTGGTGCTGCGGGCCGCGATGTGCACAACATCGCCGTTCACATTGCCAACCTCAATGCGGTCGCCGATCTTAATGGGGCGCTCGAACAGAATGATGATGCCACTGATGAAATTGTTTGTGATGTTTTGTAAGCCAAAACCGATACCGACACCGACCGAAGCGGCCAGGAATGTGAGAGCGCTCAGGTCGATGCCGATAGTGGGCAACCCCACCATAAAGCCGATCACGACGACCGCATACTGCGTGAAGGTCGCCACGGCGTGCTGTATTCCGAGATCCAGAGGGGTCTTGGAGAGAATCTGCTTTAGCAGCACCCGGCGCGCCGTTCGTGCGAAGAGGAAGATCGCCGCGACGAAAATAAGGACCCGCAGGAGTGTGAAGACTGAGATCTCGGTTCTTCCGATGCTGGCAAACGGGCTGAAGACCCTATGGCTGGCCTCTCGGACGAGCCAGCTTCCCCACTCCATCACGCGTTCAGCGGCCTGCTGAGTCCCTGGAACCAGCTCCATGATGCCGAGTGCAGCGAAGATCCACAGCACAACGCTCGCCAGCCTGAAGCTCCAATCCACGGTACCTCGCGCCAATTTCGAAAACGGCTGGCCCTCCCTGATCCGGTTCCGAATTCTCCTCCTGGCACGCACCAGCAGGCTCTGGCCACCTATGGCCAGCAGGCCGAGGAGGATGGGCATCCACAAGAGAGTTTGGCTTGCCATGGTTCAGCCTCGTACTGAGAATCTTCCAATCGTCAAAAATCAGCTGTCAGGCGAGTTGTCAGCCCGTTTCATTATTGATGGCCGCCTGCTGCGTCTTGATCCAACAAGAGTGAGGACGCGCTAAGAAAAAAGGCCGGGAACCTTCGACTTCGGTTGATTTGAGGCCCCCGGCAGAGCCGTGGCCAGCGAGGTTGCTGCCCTCGCTGACTGGCGTTCATTCCTTGGGCAGAACAAGGTGGTCCACTTCACGCATCCCGTAGCGGTCGCCGAGCTTCCGGAAATCCTGGGCGGCACGCGCATTCCAGTCCCAAACTACCTTGCCATCCCTCAGAGTCATCTCGCACATCAGCCGCTGGTTGCCTTCGGCTCGGCCACCGGCCGCATCCACGTAGCCAAATTTCCCAGTGGCGAGATTCAGTACGGCGATATCGGCAACCGCACCCACCGACAGATGACCCAGCTCAGGACGCTTGATGTTGACCGCAGGGTTAATCGTAGACTCGCGGATAACTTCTTTGAGCGGCACACCAAGCACAAGCATTTTCGACATCGTCGTTATCATGTCCATCATTCCGCCATTCATGCTGCCGGTGTGAAGGTCCGTCGAAATCGAATCGGGATAGAAACCCTGCTGAATGCTCGGCACGGCGTTGCGGAACACGAAACTGCCGCCGCCGTGACCCACGTCAAATTTCACTCCTCTCCGCCGGGCAGCTTCCAGATACTTGAGCAGTTTTCCATTTGTGTCCACGTAAGGAACTGGGGCACGGAACATGTGCGTGGCCATATCGCCAGGCCGTAGTTTCTCGGTGACGAGCTTGTAGAACGGGCGTTCTGGAAGGAAATAGCCAAAGTCCACCATGATGGGAATACTCGCCATCGTTCCCGCCTCCACGGCTCGCTCCACCGAAACCCATTCCGGTCCCTGGTAATGGGCTGACTTGATACCAACAACAACATCTTTGTGCTTTTGAGCCATCGCCGCCGTCGCCTTTGGGTCCATGTCATGGACGTTCTGTTCGGGGACATCAGTTGGCATTCCCCAGCCAACGATGTTCAGCATCGCCAGAACGCGGGTGGTAGCACGGTCGATGACGTAATAGCGAAAGTCTTCAAAGTTCCGCCACCCAGAGCTCCCGGCGTCTACCATCGTCGTGACGCCTGTTCTGAAACTGAAGCCATCTGGCAGAACACTACTGTCGCCCGCCCAGGAACCACGCAATCCGGTTGTTGCGTAGAGGTGGGTGTGAAGGTCCACGAGGCCTGGAACCACATAGAGCCCGGAAACGTCGACTACTTTGTCTGCCAGAGACGCCGCAATGTCGTTGCCGACAGCGGCTATCCTGCCACTTCGGACTGCAACGTCGCGGCGACCATCGACGCCGTTTTGTGGGTCAATGACGTGTCCGCCTTTGAGCAACAGTTCAAACCGCTCCTGCGGCCTGGCCACACCAAGCCCGCCAAAGAGTGTGATTGACAAGAGGACGGCGGCTGATGTTTTCATGGTTTCCTCGGTTCATTTGAGCTGATCAGATCGCGGGGCCTTCTGATGTCGGGCGGCCTCAAAGACTCACGGCGGAATCAGCAACCTCCCTATTGCCCGAAAAAATACATCAGGATCGCGACAATCACGAGCAAAAGCAGCACGAACGCTCCGATCTTCGACGGGCTATAGGGCCTCTCTCCCTGGACCTCCCCAGTGCGTGCGTTGACCAGCACCTGATAGATTTTGTCCCGAAAACGGACGGCGCTAACCCAAACCGGAAGAAGCAGGTGTTTGAACGTGACTGCTGAGTAAGCCGTCCGCAGTTCGAGTACGCGTTGCTCATCGCCTCCAATATCGCGGTAGGCGTCATTTTCGATCGCGGGCGCCATAGCGGCTTTCGCGAGCTCGAAGCCATCCTTCAATTCCACTTGATAGCGCTGCGCCTTGTACCCCGCAAGATAAGCAGGCTGGTACGCCTGAAGTTCTTCGAGCCCCCAAGGCTCAAGTGCTGCCAGCCGGGAACTGGAAAGCGAAAGTGAGGCTGGAACCAGAACGTCGTCGAACCACCGCTTCACCACACCCGATGCCGGATACCAGCGAGTTCTTCGGACCTGACGGGTGCGTGTGACCCGCCTGCCACTGCTGTCGGTGTCCACATAGGTTTCTGTTTCCCAGTAATGCTCTCCACGTTGGCCTGTGTAATGGCTCGTTGTGTATGCGTCATAGGTCCAGAAGGGAAGGTACACACCCATGGCCGATTCCTGGCGGGCCAGGCGAAGAAGGGCACCAGGCGCAAACCAACGCGCAGACAGCCACGCTTTGATGGCCTCAGAAGCCTGGCGATGACCGAGTCTAAAGGGAACGACACCCTCCGGCGACAGCATCGGGTGTGCGACCCTGGGCTGAGCAACGATCTTGGCTGTGCAGAAGGGACAATCGCCAGCCACCTCCGGCGGGGTGAAAGCGACAGTGACGCCGCAACCCGAGCACTGCACCTCCAGCGCATCATTTGCAAGCTGCTTCAGCTGCTCGGGGCGCAGTTTCAGATAGTCTTCGTAAGACTGTTCTTGAACCTGATCGGCTGTTGCTGGGATCGGCTCTTTGCGGCCACAGTAAGGGCAAGCGAGGCAACCGTCCTGCGGCTCGAAGGCCAAATCAGCGGAACAACCGGGACACTGGTAGCGATGAACCTTGATCTGAGCAAGGGTCTGGATGGCGTCGGGCATGAATATTCTGTCCGCTGTCAGTTCTCCGCGGTCCGCTGTTCGATCCCCAGTACCAGCGGAATGCTGACTGCGAACCGCAGACGCTGACGGAGAGTATCACAGCATACTGTTCTACGTTGGCTCTTATGTTGACAAAACAGGTCCTGCGACGATATGCCAACTGTTGCGCTATGTCTTGACACTCTTTTGGCCGAGTGGTAGCGTCACCGGCTAGCTTTCGTAGTTGTATCGTGAACAGAGAGAGGAGAGCTCCTATGGCAAAGAAGGCTCTGCTGGTGGGTATCAACCGCTACAAGATTCCAGGTGCAGATCTACGAGGATGCGTTAACGACGTCAAGAATCTCAAGGGCGTCTTGACTCGCTACTACGGATTTGCCGAAAAAAATATCCGGGTCCTCACAGACTTCCAGGCCACAAAAAAGGCGATGCAATCCGAGATCAGCAAGCTGGTGGGAAAAGCTAAGGCGGGCGACATCTTGCTGTTCCACTATTCCGGCCATGGCGCGAACGTTCCTGACAAGAACGGAGACGAAGCCGATCATCGTGACGAGATTCTGTGTCCAACCGACTTGAACTGGCAGGATCCGCTGCTCGATGACTGGCTCCGCGTTGAGTTCGACAAAGTGCCGAGCGGTGTGAATCTGACCGTGATAATGGATTGTTGCCACTCTGGGACCAACACGCGGGCGATTCAACCTCCTGATGCGAAGCGAATTGAACGATTCCTGCCCTGTCCGCTGGACCTGCTGGCCGTTGAATCAGGGAAGCGCCTCAGAGGCTCCGTCCGCGGAAGTCGCTCTCAGTTGCGCGCAGCAACGAAACGCGGCGATGTCGTTAACGTGAGCATGCCCGAACTGCTCATAACGGGTTGTCGTTCCACACAGACCTCGGCCGACGCATTCATCGCCAATTCGTACAACGGCGCTTTGACTTATTGCCTCGTGTCTGCCATCAATGCACGCAAGGGAAAGCTGACGTACCGTGAACTGCACACGCTGACGCTTCAGGGACTAAAGAAAGGCCGCTTCGACCAGGTGCCTCAACTGGAGGGCCGGCGCAGCAACTTCGACCTGCCGTTCTTGTCCGGAATTACCCGATCCGCGTCGGCTCAAGTGATGGCAGCGGGTACAGTGGCCTGATAGAAGAGCTTGGACTGGCCGGACCATTTGGAAATGTTCCGGCCTTCGCTGCAAAACTCCTTGATTGTTTCTGTTCGCTTAGCTTTCCGACTCTAACTCCTTGTTCCAGAGTGGAGCGACGCTCGTTCCGTGACAGAAACAGTTCAAAGTCCGCGAACAGTTTGAACTTCGAATCGCGCGTCCTCGGTTTTGGTGAACTCAGCGGCTTCAGCGAGTGACCAAGCTCTCAGGCTAAGGTCACAAATCCTAAACTGGAGTCAACTGAACTACTCTTCGGCCGGGCTTAGCAAACGCGTGCGCACTCGGGTCACGAGCAGGCTGAAATATGAATAGCAGCAGTGAACATTCAAGACGCGGACGGCCATGAGGTTCCTTCCTGGCTGCACGAATTCTGCGGGAATGCTCACGGGTGGCACGATGACATTGTCGCCGCAGCGCTGCGTCGGGTCATTCACACACCCATCATTGTCACCGATCCACCTCCCCAGGAGTCGGCCGTTGATGTAGATGGCAATGCCATCATCACTGGCAAAGATGGCATTGAAGGATTCCGATTCCTGCGAGGTCTCTCCCGCTTTGCCGGCGCTGTCCGTCAAGGAGACGCTGACAGCTTCTTGGGGTTTTGACAAAGAGAAGTGGCTGCGGTAGTAGCGGGCATGACGTCTTTTCTCCCCAAAGGTGCCGTCGTCGGGAAGGTCAATCAGCTCCCATTCTGAGTCGTCAAAACCAGGCTCGTACCATTTGCGGCTAGCCTTATCATGAGGCTCACGTCCGCTCTTCATCGGCTCGGACGCACGCCACTCCACGTAGGCTTCCAAAGAGAGACGGCCGCGATACCAGAGCTCTCCGCGCTTCGACAGGTTGAGTTCAAGCTCCAGCAGGTTGTCTTCCATCCTTCCTTGAGCCTCGCCAGCCCTTGCTCCATCCTCTCCCAGCAACTCCAACTGCAACCGTCCGCCGGTTTGCTTTCCCAAAAGCCGGTAGCGTCCGATGTCCTTAAGACGGATCTCGCCCCGAATACGCTCTCCAAAGTCAATGTCAGCCGTCGTGCTCACCGGCACAAACGGGGCTTTCTGACCTTGGACAAATTCTGGAGTGAGGAACCCATTCAGGGAGCGTGCCTGGAGGCAAGGTATGCAAACAAGACCTGCCACTGAGGTCAACCAAACCTGTCGTAACATGTCTTTGGCCTTGTTCTGGAAAGCGTCGGACTTGAATACACTCTGCCTGCTCCTGTGTACGGGAAACGATCCTGGGTTGTTCGACTCTGTGATATATTGAAGCTCACGAATGCTCTCGGGTTGCCGGGCACCGGCCCTAAGGTGCAACCTCGAAGCTTCCCAAGGAGGGTGGATGCTCCCGCTCGACACGATCGCTACGCTGCCAAAACAGGACCCGAAGTCGGAAGGCATCGATACTCCCCGGAAGAAGAAACCCAAGGAGCTTGCTGTCATAACCGAGTGCTGCACCGGTTGCGCCGGTTCGCCGGCCTGCGTGCCTTATTGCCCGGTACAGGATTGCATGTTCTGGGTCCCCGACGAAGAGCATCCCCCCTTTGGCCACATCGAAGTCGACCCATTTCTTTGCATTGGCTGCAAGAAGTGCACCAGTAAAGGTCCCGACGGGGCGTTTCTGGACGGCTGTCCGTGGGACGCAATCGAGATGGTGCCGATCGAAGAGATCGAAGCCGTCGTTGGGAAGATGACGATCTAGCCGCCACCTGGGAATTCCAAGTTGAGATTTCAGCTTCTTAGCGGATCTTCCGGCCAGGCGTGGCGCGGGTAGCGTCGGCTGAGTCCTCGCCGCAACTGCGGGTAGGCGCGCGACCAGAAACTGGCCAGGTCGGCGGTTACTTGAACGGGCCGCTGGTTGGGTGCCAGCAGATGCAGTGTCACGGCTACTCTCCCGCCAGCAACGCTTGGTCCTTCCCTCAGTCCGAAGAAATCCTGCAGCCGCGAAGCCAGCCAGGGCGGCCGGTCGCGCTCATACTGGATTCGAACTTGCCGTTTTCCCGGCAGGCTGGCCTGTTCAGGAGCCATCGTCTGCAAAAGGCCCGACTGGGTCGCGCTCAGCTTGTGCCGCAGTGCAGTGATAATTCCTCCGCCTTGAACTGCCTCACGCAACTCTGCAAAGCTTTGCTTCCCCACGCACAAAGCTCGCAAGCACTCGCTCAAGTCCCTGTCGCTTAGGCTGGGAAAAGTTGCTTCCGGGAAAGTGCGGGCGACGAAAGCGATGCGTGCCAGGTAGCGGCCGACTTCGAGTCCGACAAACTTCTCCAGTCCAGCTGCCAAGACTTGCTCCTCGAGCAACCGAGAGGCTTCCGAACCTTCTGCTGCGAGTCGGCTTTCATCTAAAACCAGCTGGTCATAGAGCAGTCGGTGTGACGTCTCGACGCGCTCGCTCTCGGCGTTCCAAACGAGCTCTGTCTGTTCCTGAACCGAGTCTGCAGGCAGATCCAGCAGCCACTCAGGCTCGATGGCACTAGCCAGACGAACCAGCGTCGCTGGGCTGCGGCTGGCTGTCTTGTCCTTCGCAGAGGGTTGCCGTTGTTCGGCATCCAAGGCCACAAGGTACTCTGCCTGACGGACCACACTTTCAGACGCAAGCCAAGCAGTTCCTCCTCCAGAGAGGACTATTTCGGCTCCAAACTGCTGCGGGCTGCCAGCGGTTGGCCGCCGCCGTGCGACTCGATCTGGAAAACCCTTCAAAACTGCCTGCAGCAGCGCATCCTCTGTGTCTGCCTCGCCACTGCTTTCACACTTAACCGCCCCAACACCACAAAGCCGCTCCAGCTGGCGTCGTGAGCGATCTACAGTTCGAACCGAACCCGGTTCGACTCCAAGCCCTTTGAGGCGATTGGCTTCGAACCCCGATCGTTCGGCTTCAGTAAACTGATCCATCAGCTGAAGCAGGTCCGAAGGACCAGTGGGCGCTGCCGTTCTAGTTGTTTGGGAGTCCTCGGGCTTTCTAGTGGAGCGGATATCGCGCTCGTTCAGAATGGCTGCAATCAGGCAACCGGCACTCTTCAGGCCACGCGCCTCGGCTTCCACCAGGATCCGCGCCAGCCGGGGATGCAGCGGAAAGCGAAGCATCAACTGTCCGACGGCGGTTACACGGCCATTGGCGTCCAGCGCGCCCAGCCGCTTGAGAAGCGTATCAGCGGCGTCGAGGGATGCCACTGGCGGGCTCTCAAACCATTCGAAGCGGCTGAGGTCGTCGATGCCTGCGGCATGCAGTGCCAGGACGGTTTCGGCCAAGTCGAGACGCTGAATCTCGGCGATCTCATGGACGGGCCGCGCCGCGAAGTCAGACAGCGTGTAGAGCCGCAGGCACTGGCCAGGCCGCGTGCGCCCTGCACGTCCGGCCCGCTGAATGGCTGAGGCTTGACTGATGCGTGATACGGTCAAGGTTGCAAGACCTGACCATGGCGAGTGCCCGGCGGTGCGGGCCAGGCCTGAGTCGATGACGGCTGTTACACCGTCGATGGTTACCGAAGACTCCGCGACATTGGTCGAGAGGATGATCTTGCGCTTTGGCGCAGGCCGCACCGCCAGATCTTGTTCGGTGGAAGGCAATGCGCCGTGGAGTGGAAACCTCAGGCAATCGTAGTGGGCGGCCAGTGTGGCACAAGCCTCCTGAGCGCGCCGGATCTCTGCCATGCCTGGAAGAAACACCAGCAGATCCCCTTCAAGTTGTTGAGCCAGAAAACGACGGACAGCCGATTCGACCTGCACTTCCAGAGGGCGAAGATCGTGAGTGCGGGCATGTTCGATCGCAACTTCGAAACGACGGCCCTCCGCGCGCAACACCGGACAGGTGTCGAGGTAGGAGGACAGCGGATCAGCTTCCAAGGTCGCAGACATGACGACAATGTGCAGATCTGGCCGTCGACTTCGCTGCAACCACCGCAGCCAGGCAAGCGCGAAATCGGTTTGAAGGTGCCGTTCGTGAAACTCGTCGAGAATCACAACGCTGACCGCTCTCAAATTCGGATCCGAAAGCATCCGGCGGGCCAGCACGCCCTCGGTCAAAAAGAGAAGGCGGGTCTTTGGACTGGCCACTGTCTCGAAGCGGACCTGAAACCCAACCGTTTCTCCGACCGGTTCGCCATACTCTTCGGCGACCCTTCGCGCTGCCAGGTTCGCAGCCAGCCTACGCGGTTCCAGCACCCAGACCTCACCACCCTCACTGAGGCCGCTCTCCAGTATTGCGGGAGGGACTCGCGTGGTTTTGCCGGCTCCAGGAGGAGCTTCAACGATGAGATTGGGCCGCCTGCACAACGAAGAGACGATCTCAGGCAGAAGAGAGTCGATGGGGAGTTGAGGAAATGAGGCTGGTGAGACCACGGATGTGTCGCGTCGTGGGAGCAGATTTGTGTGGCCCCCACTTTTTGCAGGAAGGAGTGGGGCAGAAATCTGGGCCTGCCCCTTGCCGCATTTAGGTGATATGTGCCCCTCGAGTTTCGACGTAGACAGCATAAAGCGACTGGCTGCCGGTCATGAACAACCGGTTGCGCTTGCTTCCACCGAAGCAGACATTGGAACAAATCTCTGGCAGTCGTATTTGGCCGATGCGTTCCCCGCTCGGAGCGAAAATGTGCACGCCATCATAACCGTCTCCCACCCACCCGGCGCTGGACCACACGTTGCCATCCTCGTCGCAGCGAATACCGTCAGCGAATCCCGACTTTCCGTTCAAGTCCATGTCTGCAAACTTTCTCGCGTTCTTCAGCCTTTTCCCGTCCAGGTCGTAGACCCAGATGATGTTCGTTGCCGCGGGATAGTGTGAAGTGCCCGTGTCGGCCACGTAGAGTCGCTTGTAGTCGTTCGAGAAACAAAGCCCGTTGGGCTTGAATGGCTCTTCAGCCACTTTTTCTAGGGCCCCCGTTTGCGCGTCGATCCGGTAGATCGCTTCCTTCTGGAACGGCTGCACCGAATCGGAATTGGCGCGATTGCCTTCGTAATTCATCAGGCTGCCGTAACCAGGATCGGTAAACCAGATGGCGCCGTCGTTGGGATGGACGACCACGTCGTTGGGAGCATTCAGAGGCTTGCCGCCTGCGGTCTCGGTCAAAACAGTGCTCTTGCCATTGTGCTCATAGCGCACGACGCGGCGCGTACCATGCTCGCACGCAATCTGGCGCCCCTGATAGTCGAAGGTGTTGCCATTGCTGTTGTTGGCCGGAAAGCGAAAGCGTCTTGACACGTGGCCGTCTTCTTCGAGCCAGCGCAACTGCTCGTCATTGGGAATATCGCTCCAGAGCAAATATCGGCCCACAGTGCTCCAGGCAGGCCCTTCCGCCCACAGCGTGCCTCGGTAAAGCCGCTGAATGGGCGTGTTGCCGAGTTTGTACTTGAACCGCTTGTCGAGGACAACGATGTCCGGGTCGGGATAGCGTTGCGGCTCGGCCTCGGCGCCGAAGTTCCGTGCGAAGGCTGATTGGGCCATCCCGGTGAGGGCGGCAAGGCCGGTCGCGATGGAGAGGAACGAGCGGCGGTCAACCTTGTGGTTCTTCCCGGCGGACGATGGAGACGAAAGATCGATGAACTGATGAAGTTGAATTCGTTGCATGTTGCTCCTTTTCTTGGAGTGCGGCGGATTGACGCCGCTTTCTGACTTGGCAATTTAAGGCGCGAGCCAACCCAACGAGCGTTCCTCCCTGACTTCCCGGACAAACGGGTCTCGGCAGTGATGCAACTTACGGTCGCGTCAACCGGCGACTTTGCGACTCGTCAAAATGGAAAACGGCGCTGAGCAGTTACGCCAGAGAATGACAAGCCGTCCTCAAAGCCTGGGAGTGGGAGGTTTCACAGGGGCCTGAAACGACAACACACCTTTGGTCTTGGTCTTGCGCTTGTACACCTTGTCCGTGCAGGTGACATAAAGGTCATCAAGAGACGGCCCACCGAACGTGGCGTTCGACAGCGAGGCGCGCTGAGGTTTCAAAATGATCCCATTGACTCGCCCAGCCTGATCGCAGAACTGCAATCCGACTTGGGTCGTCACATAAAGATTCCCGTTCGCGTCCACGGTCATGCCGTCAGCGCTGCTCTGCGTGGCGGTGTCGGCCATGTGCAGGTGAAAGTAAGGCTGCTTTTGCGCGAGCGACCCATCAGGCTGAATCTGAAACGAGTAAACCATCTGTCCGGCGCTGTCGGCCACCATCAGCAGACTCTGGTCCGGTGTTAATACGATTCCGTTGGGACGCGCGATGCCGGAATCCGCCACGCGCTTCTCACCCTTGGCATTGATGAACCAGACTTGCTTGTTGCTCGGGTCCGTGAAGTAAATCTCATTTTTGTGGGTAACTGCCAGGTCGTTGGATTGCACTTCCTCGGCGATCACGGACTCCTTACCCTCCATGTCATAGGCCACGATTCGTTTTCGGCCGTTCTGGCAGGCATACAGCCGTCCGTCCGGGCCGAACTTCAGCCCGTTCGCAGCGCCACTGTCTTCCTTGAAAACAGTCACCCTGCCATCGAGGCCAATCTTGTGAATGCGATTGCTGGGAATATCAGTGAAGAAGATCTCGCCTTTGGCATTGGCGGCCGGGCCCTCAGTGAATTTGTGGCCCTCGCTCACCAGTTGCCAGCCTTCGCCAGGTGAGAGAATGCTTGCTACTGGCTGCTTCGACGGCCCAGCCGCACGAATGGGAGCCGGGTAGTCCCGCCACAGCCAGCGCAGCGCGTCGGGAAGGATGGCGCCGCCATGCTTGCTGTTGTGCGCCCCGTCACCCCAGACGTTTTTCACGTCGTAGCCGGAAAACTCGAGCGCCGACAGCATCTCCTGGTTCGCCAGAAACCAATTGCCGCCATAACTGTTATTGTCGTTCGAGCCGTCCTGCAGAAAAACGCGTATCGGCTTGGGTTCGGTCTTGCGAACCAGCGTCGGATAGTTGTTGCCACCCCGCAGCCCGACATAAGTGCCGATGGTGCTGAAGACCCGGCTGAACTCCTCAGGCCGTTCCCAGGCCGCTGTGAAGGCGCAGATAGCGCCTGAACTCGCGCCTCCTATAGCCCGGCTGTTGCCGTCTTTCGCGAGGTTGTACTTCTTGCCCACCTCCGGCAAGATCTCTTCTAACAGAAACCGCACATAGCGATCGCCCAGCCCGTCGTATTCAAAGCTGCGGTTGAAGCGGCCCAGGGCGTTGTCTGAGGTTGCAGGCACAACACCGGGATTGATGAAGATGCCGATGGTGACCGGCATTTCCTTCCTGTGAATCAGATTGTCGAAGACAATGGGGACACGCCAGTTCCCCTCCGGATTGACGTAACCGGCTCCATCCTGGAACACCATCACACATGTGGGCTTTGCCGGATCGTACTGCTTGGGCACGTAGACCCAGTAATCACGGACAGTGCCGGGAAAGATCTGACTGGTCCAGGAATACTTCGTCACTTCGCCGCGGGGCACGCCCGGCTGGACTTGTGAGTCGGGGCCGAGCGTGTAGTCGTCAATGGAGAAAACAGGGAATGCGCCAAAAGCGAAAGAGAGGAATGCCGTCAGGATGTTTCGCCTCATAGAATTGTTTCGCTCCATTTTCTGAAATTGGCCTAACAGGTTGCTAAAAAACTCGATAGCGGGCACGGGTTGTAGCGGCGGTCTGTGACCGTCGCATTTCCGTAAGCTACAAAAGAGCGACGCTCATAAAGAGCGCGGCTACAATGAGTTTTTTAGCGACCTGCTAAATTCCAGGACTGCGCTTTTTGATCGCTTCGATTGTCAGCCGTGCTTGCTGTCGCGTGCGTTCAGCCATGTGCAGGACTCTTGCAGCATAGCGCTCAATTTCGGCGGAATCTCCCGGCTCTCCTATCAGGTAGAGCGCCCGTAGCGCTTCCCACACCTGATCTTCCGAAGGAGAGAGCGTCAGAATGTCCTCTCCAGCTTTCACCTGCTTTTGGTCTTCCACGAGCTTGCGTTCGACGAAGCCTGGAACCGGCGAGCGCACGTCGACCGGTTCGGTGTCGCCCGTTTCCAGCCGAAACAACAGAGTGCCTGTGCTGACAGAGTCCTCTTCCTCCAAACGGTATCGGAGCACACCCTCTCTCGGAGCCTGAATCGTAAACGCACGCAGCATGGCGAGCAATTCCGGCCTGCCCCGCGAATCGTTGAAACGAACCAGCGCCAGGGCTGCGTTCCGGCGCACCAGCGGGTTGAGATCCTGGACTAGCACGGATAGCGCCTCGTGAAATGCTTTCTGCTGCGTGTCCTGTCCCATCAACCAGGCAACCGTGGTGCGAACCTCTGAAACTGGATGGCTGCTGAGTCGCAACACGGCCGGATACCATTGCCGGGCAGCTTCGAAATCGCTGTGGGCGAGCTTCTCTGAGATCTGCAGCAACGCGTGCTGAGTGTTTCTGGGCTTGGCAGCGGCCTGCAGATACTCATTCATTTTTTCCGCGCTGAGCTGGCTTCCAAACCAGGTGCCTTTCCAGAACAGGAATGGAACCAGCACCATCAAAAAGGCCACACCAAAGACGAGGAGTTTGACGCGCGGGCCGGGTTGTTTGGCTGAGGAGTTCATTGTCCCACGGGCATTCTATACAACATCCAGTAGATCACCACTCCGGTCACAGAAACATAGAGCCAGATTGGAAGAGTCCAGCGAGCAATGAGGCGATGCTGTTCAAAACGCCCGCGCAAAGCGCGCAAGGCCGTGACAATCACGAGAGGCACAATCGTAGCCGCCAAAAGAGTGTGCGTCAGCAGAATCGTCAGGTACAAAGTGCGAATCCATCCAGTTCCTTTGAAACGAACTGAGCCGACCTGAAAGTGATAAATCAAATAAAAGGCGAGAAATAACGTCGACGTGCCCAAGGCTGCGAGCATGCAGCGCTCGTGGGCATTCCTGTTTTTCTGCCGAATGAAGTAGTAGCCCAGCGAAATCAGGAAAGCGTTCGTTCCGTTCAGCGTGGCGTTGATCACTGGCAAGTCAAATAGGGAGATCATCCTCTGGGCTCCCGGAGCAGGCGCTTTGCATCCGTCACCAGTGTCTGCAGACTCTGCTCGTCGGAACTACTGTAGTATCCCCGCACTCGGCCTTGTCGGTCGACAAGAACGAACCGCGTCGTATGCAGCGTGACGTCATCAACTCCTCCGACCAGAAAACCAGACTTGGCGAGACTGTGAATGGTCTGCTTGCTGCCTGTCAGAAAGGACCACCGGCTCTGCTGGGCGTGAAATTGTTCCGCATACCTGGCCAAAACTTCCGGCGTGTCGAACTCTGGATCGACAGAAAACGATACCAAGGCGAGATCTGACTGGCCGCTCAGTTGCTTTTGAAGGTCTGCCATGCGGCTGGTCATGCGGGGACATGGCCCTGGGCAGCGGGTGAAAATGAAATCCGCGATCCAGACTCTGCCTCTGAGATCGTCAAGGCCAAAAGGGCTACCGGTCTGGTCTGTTAACTGAAAACCGGGCAACTGGGCCAAAATTGGAAGCGGTTGACTCGGGCCGAATAGTCCCTTGCCACTGAGTCTCAGGTTGAGCCAGATGAATCCTGCCAGGGAAAAGAGCATTAACCCGATGGCTGTGCCCAGAAGCATACGTTGAAAGCTGCCGGTTGCAGGTTTGGGTGTCATGAGGTCACAAGGTCACTGGAATGCCAACTCACACTGCGGTTCCAGTGCAAATTGCATGATTCCTGTGCCACCAGGAGCGTTCAGTATACATGAACCTCAAAAGCTCCTCAGACCTGTTTCCGGGAGATCAACGACATGGAGATCAGAGTCATGGAAGCCCCAAAGATGGCGGTAATGAGCGTTGCTGTCGGCAGAGAGCAGAATTCCTGCACCGGTTTTGGCGATCCCAGGTACAAGCCTTGCTGGAGGGCAGCCATCGCATAAGTCATAGGGTTGACCACCATGATGGCACGCACCCACGACGATGCTCCCGACATGGGAAACAAAGCACCTGAGAGCAGCCACATTGGAACCAGCAGGAGATTCATCAAGGCATGAAACCCCTGAATCGAGTCCAATTTCCAGGCAAAGGCGAATCCCAAGGCAGTCAGTGAGAGAGAGATCAAGAAGATGAGCAAGAACAGCACTACCCATTGAAGGCCGCCTAGCCTTATTCCCAGCAGCGGAGCGAAACATGCGAAGAGTCCTCCCTGCAGGGCAGCCAGCGTTGTGGCACCAAGAATCTTTCCCAGGGCGAGGCTGAGTCGGGAGGCGGGAGACACGAGCACCGACAACAGGAAGCCCTCGCGCCGTTCCTCGATGACAGAGATGTTGGAGAAGATCGAAGTGAAGAGCAGAATCATCAGAATCGTGCCAGGGAAGAAATACTCAAGGTAGCCGGTGCTTATCGGACCGGAGGCGGGGCGAAAGGAGTTGCCGAATCCCGATCCGATGAGCAGCCAGAAAACCAGCGGCGATCCTAGCGCGCCGGCGACACGGCTCCGCTGCCGCAGAAAACGCACAATTTCCCGTTGCCACAGGGTATACAGAGGCAGCAGGAATCCTCCAGAAATTTGAGTCATCGAAGCCACGGCCCGCAGAGCTTCCTTCCCTGTCCGGCCGCTAGCGCGTCAGCTCCACCGAGAACGAGCCGCCGGCCAGCAGGCGAACTACTGTCTTCCCCTGCTTTTCCACCAAGCCTGGAATTCCTCGCTGCGCAAGCTCCAGCCACAGTTCAGAAAAAAAACGAGGGCGAGGATCAGGCAGACGTGCGCCAGGAAGATGCCATCCAGCGTGGCAAACTGGTGGCTGAGAATCAGCCAAACGGCCACAATCAGAGACCCAATCCCCAGAAGCAAACTGCCGACCAGCAGAAGAAGGGATTCGAGCATCATGGTTTCCTCACTTCAGTTTTCCAGGAATTCAGGAATTGTTGATCGCACAGCTACCTGTCCCGTGTAGTCCAGAATGAGTGCCCGGTAATGTGGATGAAAGCATCCTCAAGACTGGGCTTAGCGACAGTGATGGCATCGATATGCCCCGGGAAGGCTTCAGCCAGTTCGGCCACAAACTCGTGGGCGTTCGGCCGCTCTATTCTCACGGTGTTCTCCATAGCTGTTGCAATGGAGCCAAAGCGGCTTGCTACAGCCCGTCTCAGCGCTTCTGGATCCTGCGTGCGCAAGACAATCACATCGCCGCCGATCTGGCTTTTGAGCGCTTCAGGGGTATTCAATGCGACGAGGCTGCCTTCACTCAGAATGGACAGACGATGACACCGGTCTGCTTCGTCCATCAGGTGTGTCGTCAAGAGAATGGTTGTCCCATCCTGCCGGTTCAGGGTTTCAAGATACTGCCAAAATTCCCGCCGCGCGCCTGGGTCAAGCCCAGTGCTGGGCTCATCCAGCAGCAGCAACCGGGGCTTGTGCAAGACAGACTTCGCCAGTTCGACCCGGCGTCGCAAGCCTCCGGAAAGTGTTTCCACAATCTCGTGCCGGCGCTCCACAAGTCTGAATTTTTCGAGAACATCCTGGATGCGTTCTCGGAGCAGCTGACCCCGCCATCCAAACAAGTGCCCCTGATGGCGAAGATTTTCGCCTACCGTCAGTTTGCGATCCAGACTTTGCGACTGGAACACGACGCCGGAGTCACGACGCACGTTGAATGGCGAATCTTGAATGTCTGCACCGAAAACTGAAACCATCCCCGACGTGGGCGCAAGCAACGTGGTCAAGATCCGAAACAACGAGGTCTTGCCGCTTCCGTTGGGTCCTAGCAGCCCAAAAATCTCCCCCTCCTGAACCGAAAAACTCACCTCCCGCAGTGCCTGGGTGCCTGATGGGTATGTCAAGCTGAGCTTTCGGATGTCGATGGCGGCAGCCGTATTCACATCAGGGGGGCAGGTTCAGGAAGAGCGCGTGGAAACTTCCTCTTCCATCTCGTCGGCTTCAATTTCTGCAGTCGGATGTGGAGCATTGCGACAACGAAAAGCAAACAGCAGGATGCTGCTCATGATGGCAACGGGCGGCGTCAACAGCAGAAGGATCGCCCGATTCAGCGACTTTGTTGCGCGTTCAGACTGAGCGGTAGCCGCCGTCTTGCACAACGCGCAACCCTGAGCTAGACAGTCCCCGCCAAACGCCAGGAAAGCCGCCAAGACGAACGAAGCTATAATGAGATTCCTAACGTGCTTCATAAAATCCGAAGGAATGGCGCCGAAGCCAATTCCTTTTGACCTGCTCGCGTTCCGCTACGGCTTCATGTTCAGCAGGCGAAGGCTGTCCGGAAAAAATACGGACAGCGTGGAGACCACGACGACCAGGGCCGGGATCAGCGTCAGAATCAAGGCTTTCTTCTCAAAACGCAGATGCATGAAGTAGGCTATGATCAATCCTGCCTTGACGATGGAAAGGCCCATTAACAGGATGAGCATGATCCCGACCGCCAAATGCAGATAGGCCAGAAAGACCTCAACTCCTGTCAGAGCCAGCAGCCAGGCCCAAACTCCAAACGTCAAACGGTTGCTCAGCGGGTGCGACTGGTGAGTCTCGGTATGTGTGCTCAAGAGAGCCTCCGAAAATAAGTAAGCGTTCAGCGACCAGCACTCAGCTTCAAGCGTGAGGCATTTGCACCGACAGCAGATAAATCAGGGGAAAAACAAACATCCAAACCAAGTCCACGAAGTGCCAGTACAGGCCGCAGACTTCAACGTGTTCAGCACCAAAACGACCCTTACCCACGCCAATGGCCATACCGGCCAGATACAGGACGCCCGTGAAGACGTGGAACATATGCAGTCCCGTGATGCCGAAAAAGGTGGCCCCGAATTGCGGGACGTTCCAGGGGTTCGAAGTCAGTGTGATCCCTTCATGGAACAAATTGCTCCATTCCTTGAGGTGCAGCACCATGAAAGCCACTCCGCCGACGATGGTGAACAGTATCCACTTGATGGTTCCCCCACGGTCGTTGCGCTGGGCGGCGTTCACGCCCAAGACCATCGTGAGACTGCTGGAAAGCAGGCAGAAGGTCATCAGCGTTGAGAACGCAATGCTTGGCCAGAGATGAAACGGTGTGGGCCAATGGGGTGTTGCCACTCTCAGGTAGCTATATCCCACCAGCAGTGCCGAGAACGTCAGCGCGTCAGAGACGATAAACAGCCACATACCCAGCTTCTTGTGGCCGACTGAATACGGCAGTACGCCTCCACCCCACTCTGACATCGTGAGCTCCTCAGTGCGTACGTTGGACATCCGCTTACCTCCAAAGAAATAACAATAGGAACAGGTAAATCCACAAGCCATCCATGAAGTGCCAGTAGATGGCGGTTATGTCAGTGAAAATCTTCAGCCCACGGCTGGTGAAGAGTTCGCGCGAAGCCTTCCACGAAAGGGCCAGCAGAGCGACAACCCCTCCCGCCAGGTGAACACCATGCGTTCCGGTCATCAGATAGAAGAATGAACTGTGAGCATTAGAGCTCAAGTAGATCCCTTGCGCAGAAAGTGCGCGCCAGATCCAGATCTGACCGGCCAGAAATGCAACGCCAAGACAAGTCGTCGCAAGAATCCAGAAACGCGCAGCCGGGCTCACTGCCTGGCCTAGTTTCCTGCGAAAGATCTCTAAAGTGACACTGCTTCCGAGAAGCAGCAGACTGTTCGGTAGCAAGTAAGCCGGGACGCTGATCGCGCGCCAGTCATCGGAGCTGCCCAGCCTAACAACGTACGCGCTCGTTAACCCGGCGAACAGCATGACGATCGACGCCAACCCGAGCCACATGGCGAGACGATAGCTGTCTGCCGATGTCAGGCGCTCACCGTCGCCGGAGTCCCAACGGTGGGAATCGCCGCCCCAACCACCGCCGGCGCCATAACCTCCACCCAAAGCGGCTCGGCCACCCTTGAGTTTCTTCTCAGATTCAGAAGGAGCGATCGTTACTGGCATGTGTCAACGTCCATTCAAAGTTCAACGTCCCAGAGCCGGACCCGAAGCCTATGCATTCACCTTCAGCGGCGGGTCTGTCTGCATCACAAAATCCTTGGGGGCACCTGGCACGCCATACTCGTAAGGTCCATGATGAACAACCGGAATCTTTCCTCCAAAATTATCATGCGGCGGCGGTGAAGGAATGGACCACTCGAGCGTTGTTGCTTCCCACGGATTGTCGGATGCCTTCTTCCCCTTGTATAGGCTCCAAAAGAGATTCGCAACGAACAAGATTTGGGCAGTTGCCGTGAGGATCGCAGCCATAGTGATGAAATGGTGATAGCCTAGGGACCCGGCCAGAAATTGAAACTCTGTCGATTGGGCGTAGCGTCTGGGGTGGCCCATGATGCCCATGACGTGCATCGGCATGAAAATAGCGTTGACTCCGATGAAGGTGAACCAGAAGTGGAGCTTGCCCAAGGCTTCGTTCATCATTCGGCCAAACATTTTGGGGAACCAGTAATAGGTGCCACCGAAGATGCCGAAGATAGCCGCCACACCCATGATCAGATGAAAATGGCCGACAGGAAAATAGGTGTCATGGAGCGGCAAATCTACTGAAGTCTGCCCCAGGAAGATGCCGGTAATACCACCAGACACGAATAGCGACACAAAGCCGATGCCATACAACGATGCCGCTGTAAAACGGATCTTGCCGCCCCACAGGGTTCCCAACCAGTTGAAAGTCTTTACTGCCGATGGAACACCGATGGTCAGCGTCAACATGGAAAACACCAGCGCCGACATCGGGCTGAGGCCACTGACAAACATGTGATGACCCCAGACGAAAAAGCCAAGCAGCCCGATGGCAAAGACTGCGTATACCATCGCCCGGTAGCCGTAGATCGGTTTACGGGCGAAGGTAGAAAGCAGCTGCGAAGCCACTCCCATCCCTGGCAGGATGGCGATGTACACTTCCGGGTGGCCGAAGAACCAGAACAGGTGCTGCCAAAGAATCGGCGAACCTCCGGAGTGCTGAATGATTTTGTCGCTGACAACCAGCCCGCCGGGAATAAAGAAGCTTGTGCCACCGATGCGATCAAAGAGCAGCAGAATGCCGCCGGCGAGCAACACTGGAAATGACAGCAAGGCGAGGATTGCTGTTGTGAACCAAGTCCACACAGTGAGAGGCATGCGCATCAGCGCCATGCCTTTGGCCCGCATGTTCAGCACCGTGGTGATAAAGTTCAAGGCTCCAAGCAGCGACGCGATGCAAAAAATGGCGATACTGATGATCCAGAGCGTCTGGCCGGCTCCGAGTCCTGGCCCGGCCACTTGCCCAAGAGCGCTCAGCGGCGCGTAGGCAGTCCAGCCAGAGATCGGCGCTCCGCCTGTAACAAAGAGCGCCGCGACCATAACGCCCATGCTCACGAAAGTCACCCAGAAAGACAGCATATTCAAAACCGGGAAAGCCATGTCGTGGGCGCCGATCTGGATTGGCAGAAAGTAGTTTCCAAATCCGCTTTGCGGTGCAGTAGTCAGCACGAAGAAAACCATGATGGTGCCATGCATGGTCACCATGGAGAGATAGAACTCGGGAGTCATCGGGCCGCCTTCAAAGCCAGCGGGGAAGATCTTGGCCAGGAGCGGCCACTGTTCGGTGGGCCAGGCCAGCCTCAGCCGAAAGATCAAAGAGAGAGTCATGCCCAGCAACGCCGCGATCAACGCCAGAAAGTAGTACTGGAGCCCAATGACCTTGTGGTCCAGGCTAAAGATGTACTTCCAAATAAACCCCGTCGGCGCTGCATGCACGGCGTGCGCATGAGAAGTGTCTGACATTGAATTCTCCTTATTTCAGCTACTGCGGATTCCCGATCGACCCGATGCAAACCTTGTGGACTGGAAGATTCCGGCCAACAGCACTCTACATGGCCATGAAGGGCCTGGAGTGACCTGATTGCTGAAAGACTGAAACCGTGTTATCAATTCGTGGCTCTATCCTTCAACCAAGCTTCGTACTGTGCATCCTCCATCACCATCAGATACCCTTTCATCTTGTAATGTCCCAGGCCGCACAGCTCGGCGCAGGCAATCTCGTATTCGCCTGTCTTGAGAGCCTTGAAGTGCATGGGAATCGACAGCCCTGGCACCGTGTCCTGCTTGATCCGCAAAACGGGTGCAAAGAAACTGTGGGTAACGTCCTTGGACCTCAATATTAGATTGATCGGCTTGTTCACCGGGATCGCCAGGCGATTGACACTGACGATATCATCCTTCGAGGCAGGGTCTTTGGGATCGACCCCCACAGGGTTTTCCTGATCGTTGATTAGCTTAGGGTCGGTTCTGCCAAAAACACCGTCAAGCCCGGGATAACGGATGTTCCAGACAAACTGCTGCCCGGTGACCTCAATCTGCAACGCATCGGCCGGAATGTCGCTCAGGTGCAACTGAGCCCAGACGCGCTGTCCGAGTGCAGCCAAGGCTACAAACACGACGGTGACAATCAGCATGATCATCACTTCCATCTTGGTGTTTCCATGCGTGTAAATTACGTTTCCCGTTCTTGATTCTCGATACCGCAAAACATACCAGCCCAAAACAACCTGCGAGACCACAAAAGCAATCCCGACGACGACCAGAGTCCTCATGAACTGGGCGTCGATGGCCGGACCATACTCTGAGATCGACTCGGGGAACCAGCCAAACTTTCCGGAAAACAGCGCGACGGCGAATAGCGTAATCAGCCAAATGACAACTGCCAGAGCCCGTGCCATGCCCTTGCCTCCTTGAGATGACGAAATCTTGAACCTGGGCGGGAAAGCTACCGCTCACCGGACCGACTGAAAGCGAGCGCGAACGGCAGAGAAAATTTCGAATCTTGGCCGGAGGGTTCCGTATGAACTGGCCAGCCGCTATCCGAAATTCTATTTCCTTATCCAGCGCCGTCCGGCGCTGGGCGCCGTCCAACTAGAGACTTCATGTTTTGTCCAAAACCATCGCTGCGTATAACACAGGCAAATAAACAACGGATGCATGCAGCAAGATCCGTGCCTGCAGTTTTGATCTGTCCTGAGAAGCACGGCAGGCAAGGCAAAGAAACGCCAGCCCTGACAACCCGGCAACAATCAGGTACAGATTTCCTGTCATTCCGAGAAACGAAGGCAGCAGGCTGACGGGAAGCAGCGCTACTGAGTAGCCGACGATCTGGTGAAACGCAACACGACCGTCCAGGTCTTGCTGGGGCAGCATCCGCATCCCAGCCCGCGTGTAGTCTTCGCGATAAATCCAAGCAATCGCGAGAAAGTGCGGAAACTGCCAGAAGAAGAGCAGCGCGTACAGCACCCAGGCTTCCAGCTCGAGACTATTGCGAGCTGCTGCCCATCCCATCAGCGACGGCGCAGCTCCCGGAAAAGCGCCAATGAAGGTGGCCCAGGCCGTCTTTCGCTTCAGGGGAGTGTAAACCAGCAGATAGCTGAGCAAGGTAGCCAGGCCCAGAAAACTGGTTAGCAGGTTCACGAGCGCTGCAAGATAAAGAACACCGGCAACAGACAAAGTGAGACCAAAGATGAGGACTTCACGGGGTGTCAAACGACCAGCAGGTAATGGGCGATTAGCCGTGCGCCGCATCTTGCCGTCGTGAGTCCGCTCAAGAAAGTGGTTGAGCGCCGCCGTTCCTCCCGCAACCAGAGCAGTTCCGAAAACAGCATGAAAAAGCAACCAGACACTTAGCGATTCCGCTGCCATGAAACAGCCAAGCGCCGTCGCGATAAGAACGAGAAAAGTTACTTCAGGCTTTAGGAGAGAAACGTAGTCTAACAGTCGGGACGATTGCGACGGGACTGGGCCCGATTTTTGCTCCGGCCCCAACGATTCCCTCTCCAGGGAGAGAAACGCTGCTCCCTTCCCAGGAGAGTCCGAATGAGCTCTTCCTCCCCAAAGAAAGACTCCCCAGCGCTTACGGCGGCCAGCAGCCTGGATAGGAGCGATTCTGCTCGCCATGTCCACTTTGACAGTCATGAAGTCACTTCCTGTGGAACTGAACTGAGTCTGACTCTCTGTCTGGCCGGAGTGAGCCACCTGAAGCATTGGAGACTCAACAGCAGGCTCATCACCAGCACCAGGGCACCGGCGGCAACGTGAGCCGTCGTAATCATCACCATCTGAAGGCCGGGCTGAACGTCATCTCGACCAGCCAGGCGAACCAAGTAGGAACCAACGCCCAGAGAGAGCTGAGCGGCCAACAAGATAGCAAGAATCATGGCAGTACGAAAGAGCTGGGGAAGATGAGAGTAGTATTTGTAAATGCGCGCCACAGTCCAAACTATGAAAAAGACCACCAAAAAAGCCCCAACAACGTGCCAAAGGAGCCCAGATTTTGAATGCCGCAACGCTGCGCCAAGGATAAGTTGCAGATAAACGGAAGCAGTCGCCCAGAGAGAGAGCTGCCGCATAGAAACAACCTTGCGATCCGCGTCGGTTCCCCGAGCGTTTCTGTTCCATCCCGTAGATGTCAGTAAAGCCAGACTCGAGACAATGCAGAAAAACGCCTGCGCTAGACAGGCGTGCATCACTGAGATAGGAGCCGGAAGGAAAAACAAAACCGTGACGCCGCCCAGAATGCCTTGGGCGATCACCGTGGCTAGAGCTATCCAACCAAGCCGGCACACCAGTGGCCTTTGCTCACTGCGCCACAGCCAGACAGCCAGGATAATCGTCAGGAAACCAACGAAGCTAGCAACCATCCGGTGGCCATGTTCGTAGAAGATGCCGCCGACCATCGGCGGAGTGAGTGAGCCGTAGGACAACGGCCAGTCCGGCACAGCCAATCCTGCCTCATTGCCAGTGACCAGCGCTCCTGCAATGATCAGGACAAAAGTACAGAACGCCGTGAACACCGCAAAACCGTGCAGGCTACGGTTCTGGCTTAGAGAAGATTGACTGACTGATTGCATTGATCGGGATTGGGAGTGCCGCGGCGCGAGGCCGCTGTCTTGGCCTTGTGAAAGTGGGAGGCTGCCTCTAACCGGCGCCTGAGTGCGCCATCGTCTGGCCGCGGCTCGGAGACACCTCCCACCGTCAGCCGCGCTATGAGGCGGCCTTCAGAGTGAAATCCGCCGTCTTCGAGTCTTTGGCAGCAACAGTGACCTTCTGAGTTGCTGGTCCCAACTTCTCGTGCCAGGCTTCGATGGTGTATTCGCCCGGGGGCAGGCCTTTGATCTCAAACTTGCCGTCCTTGCCGGTCACCGCAAAGAACGGGTGCTTGAGCACTCCAATATAGCTTTTCATCCAGGGATGAACATTGCACTTTACGGGGATCATCACTTCTTCACGAGCAAACGTCCGCTCAAGCGGAGAACCACCAGGAGACATCGATGTATTCCATTCTCGATTGTTCGCCGGAACGGGATGAATATTGTGTGTCGTCGGGTCGCTGTTGTGGATCTTGACCGTTTGGCCAGCCTGGACACCAATCATGTGAGGTGTGTAGAGGCAACCCTTCTGGTCCAGCATAACGTGCTCGGTAGGGGTCGCGAAGGTTTTGTCGCCGAGTCCCTCCTTCACGTAAACGAACACATACTGCAGCGCCTTGTCGTCGTTGACGACCACTTCTTCGGCGTATACAAGTTCCTTGTGGAGCGCGGCGCAGGAGGCTTCAGCGTCCATCCGAATCTGGCGCGGCTTGGGCTTCTCGCCATCAAACGAAACTTTGCCGGTGATGGTGGCGGCCGTGGCTGGATCTACAGTTGTCACCGGACCTGTCGGCGCGCCGGATTCGGCCGGCTTCGATTCCGTGGTTTCAGCCGGCTTTTGTTCCCCGCCGCCTCCACAAGCAACGAGCAACAGGGTCAGGGACGACGATGATACCCAGCGACCAAGTCTTCTTTTCATGTTTCGTAACCTTTCTTTAAATAAATGATAATGGCCCCAGGCAAGGACGGAGTTAGTTCCGCCCCACGCCAAGTTTTACCGGCTAGCCACTGTGGCGGGCGTACTTCCCGCCAGTCTACGCTGTTCTTCCGGCGTGAACTGGAACATATAGCGAACCAGCAACTCAGCGTGGTCTTTCTCGTATCCTGTGAAACTTGCCGGCACAGGGCCAGCAAAAACCCATCGTCCACTGTCACGGCGGAAGAGACCTGAGGGCATCGATGTTCCAGGGGAGATCATCGCGGGATCCACCATCCAGCGCGCCGTCCAGCCTGGCTTCAGGCGCTCCTTGGCCAGAAGAAAATTCGGCGCCGTAGCGTTGCGGTCATGATTCGCTTCTCCCGTGGCATGGCACTTCAAGCAGGGCGCTGCCTTCGAAGTGAACAACCCACGGGCCATATCGCGCTCCTTCTCGGTGAGCGGCGCCAGTTTGGTTGGCATATAAGGCTGCGCCTGTGCAGAGAGCGCTTCAAAAAATCGAACGATCTTGCGGATCTCTCCGTCGGAGAAGCTGAAAGTCGGCATCCTCACCTTGAGATAACCGCGAACGCCGTTACGATGCGTGTCCGCAGCACTCATCGACGGATTCTCCAGGAACCGCGCCAGCCAGTTGGGGTCCACGCGGGCTCCCTCCCCAATCAAGGTCGGCGGCAGTTGTTCTTTCCAGTCCGGATCCTGATACCGTGCCAGACCCGCAAGCACCGACTTCTGCCCGATCCGCACTTGGTGGCAACCCATGCAATTGTACTTGTTGACTAGCCACCAGCCCTCGCGAATGTCCTTCCGCTGATCTTTCGGGTTATAGAAGTAGTGGGGCGGCAGAGTGGAATCAACGCTGCCCAGCAAGAACGTCGTGACGGAAGTAATTTCCTCCGGCTTCAACCGGAAGTTGGGCATTCGTAGCTTTTCGAGCGGAGTCTTAACCTTGCCTTTGTCGTAAATCGCCGGGTCGCCAAGCTTATGCTCAAAAAAACCTTTGTGAGTATACCACCCCTCGTGTTTGGCATCATGCGTTAAAAGCGCAAAGTCAAGACGCTCGATTGGCTGGCTCCCCTCCTTTGTCAGCTCGGTCCCAATGCGGCCTTCTTCTTCGAGCCCCGAAATCTCATGACAGCCCGCACAACCAAAGTGCTTCACCCAGGCGAGTCCTTTCGCCTTCATCTGAGGATCGTTAAGGTACTCGGCCGCGGAGTAAGAAGCGTCGGAGCGCTTCAAGGTCAGAAGGTAGCTGGAGATGTCCTGGGCCTCTTCCACCGTGAGACGCAGGTTGGGCATCACGGTCATCTGCTGAACTTGGAGCTCGTGGCCGTCGTTCGGGCAAGTCGTGTGCTCCAGATCAAAAACGTACGGGAGGCCCTTCTTGGCGTAGTCTTCGGGTCCCAGGTCGCGCTTTTCGTGAGGGCAGAATGGACGGGTGCGCTCGCGTGGATTGTGGATCCAGCGGACCAGATAGTCGTAATTGTCCTTCTCACCAACCCGCGACAAATTGGCAGCGAAGGCGCCGCCCATCAGGTTGCTGCCTTCACCGGTCGAATGGCAGCCAAGACAACCTCGGGTCTCAAAAAGCTCCTTGCCGCGAGCCGCATCACCTGGTTTTTGAGCCGGCAGTTGTCCCTGAACTCCAGACTGCCAGATGTATGCTGCAATCGCCTGCCGCTGTTCAGTATCCAGCCTGAATGCGGGCATCTTGGTCGTCGGCCGATACGCGTGGGGATTCTCAAGCCAGACCGGAATCCACTCCTTCTTCATCTTCACCCGAACCTCTTTGAGGCTGGGACCAACTTTCTTCTGTTCACGAAGGAGGCTTCGCGATTGAACGTCCAGCTGCTCGGTCTGGTTGTCGATGTTGCTGATGGTCTGGCGAAATGCGTCGGCTTGCGCGTACAGACGCTGGGCTTCCTTATTGTCTGCGGCAGCGTCGGCATCTTTAATGCTCTTGTCGATGTTCTTTTCCAGCTCTTTACGCTCACCTTCGTGCTTCCGAATGGCGAGCCGATTGTTGGTTAGCGCCTCGGCTTCCGCGTCGAATCCCTCGAGGCGGTGGCATCCCATGCAACCCTTTCCTCGAAAGATCTCCTTTCCGCTGTTCAGCGTTGAGGCATGATCCAGCACCAGGTCGGCGCTGTGGCATTGATGGCAGCCGGCCTCCATATTTTCCCTGGCGTACATCGGCCACAACCAGTGCTTGTAGCGGCCGTGAGCTTTGCTAACGCTGGTGGTCGCTGTGCCGTTGCCGTTGTGGCAAGGTGTGCAGCCGAACCGCTCCGGGTCATGGAGGCGCAGGAGATCTTTGCTGGGGTGGCTCGTAAACGCACCTTCGCCGCCCATATCAGCTTTCGTGATTGTTAAGGGCTCGCGGATGCCCAGGTGGCACGATTCGCAGCGATCCACAAGATCGACCGACTTCACGTGAATCTGTTTGATATCCACTTCAAAACTGCTCATCTTGTTGAGCAAACCCTCGACCTGTACCTCAGTCAAGCCCGTCATCCTGTCCTTCATGAAGACATCCAACTTGGCTCGCAGCTCGCCGACTGGCCGCTCCAGTTCCCCACGGCGGGTGGCAAGCTCTGCCTTGCGTTGCTGCAAAGCGTTGAACTCTTCCTCCAACTTCGTGAAATTGAAACTGACTCGCTCGACACCGCCGTCAGCACCGTGCAGCGAGATCCGGATCGGCCGGCTCTTGATCTGCTCAATTTCTCGGGTCAGAGAGTCTTTCCTGGCCTGTGAGGTTGCAACCTCTAGTTGGTAGACCAGCGCTGAAATTTCACTGCGTGTGACGGCAAACGGATCTGTCAGAGCCTGAAGTCGGCGAGTAATCCCCTCACTAGCCGTATCGATCTCCGCTTTCTGCGCCAGGATCGCCTTCTCAGCATCCAGAACAACCTTCTCCAGCTCTTGGTATTCTGAGGACTGCCTTACCGCTTTCTCGGCGGCAGCCTGTTTTGGCTTCGTCTTTTTAAGGAACTCGGTGTAACGCTGCACGAAGCGCTCCTGAATGTTCTTCCAAGGCCGCTGCCCGTAAATCTCGTCATAAACCGACCAGACGAGCGACAACACCAGCAGCAACGAAGAAATCAGGAGCGGGGCGCTTAAGGACTGGGTAACAACAGGATCCTTCTCTTCAGCGGGAGGGGTGTTTTCTGGCACCTTTAGGCCTCCTTGGGCAGCATAGCATCGCCGGGGCGTCGTCAGCGGACCCAAGCATTCAAATATTGAACCACGGTGTGACCCACACGTACTTGATGCGGAACGCCAGGCGAGCAATCATCTTCACCGGCAGCGACATCATTGTCACCATGAAGAACTGAAGCGTCAAATACTGGACCAGCGACATCCGCTGATAGATCTTGCGATTGAACTCCGTCAACACCAGAACCTTGTGAAACAGGACCGCAGTTACAACAGCGTAAATGCCTACGACAACACCACCAAAGATTCCCTTGCCGAGGGCACTGGTAATGCCAAAGATATCCGGCAGGTCCCGATTAGCTTCGAAGACCAGTCGGTTGTGGTCCCAAGTCTGGCCCGGCCAAAACCAAATCCAGCCAGGGCCCCGGATGAACGTGCCAATAACGACCATCGACAGCCACAAGACAAGGAACCCGAAGCAGAAAGCCAGAATCGAAAACTTCCGCTGCTTAAAGGTGTAATAGCCGTTGCCCAATGGATTGGCGTCCATATAAGGGATCGCCATGAGGCCAACGAGGATCAGCGACGGCAAAACCACACCAGCCATCCATGGATCAAAGTAGACCAGCATTTCCTGCAGCCCCAGGAAGTACCAGGGAGCCTTTGAGGGATTCATCGTGAGAGTCGGATTCGCCGGCTCCTCCAGAGGTGCATCCAGAGTAATCGACCAAACCATGAGGACAAACGTCACGATGATGGTCGCTAGAAATTCGATCCTGAGCAGAAACGGCCAAACATGCACTTCTCGCTCCCAGCCAGCTTTCCAGGGCTGAACCTTGCGATGGTGCGTCTTGGCCATTTTCGGATCCGCTTCGAGTTGACTGATCAGCCGGTCGTTGGCAAAGGACTGCCTCAGCCCGTACCAGGTGTAAAAAGGTACGAGAAGAATGAGAGCGACAATGGGAACATTGTCCGGAGCCGAAGCGATTTCCCAAAGCTGAGCCCAGTCCATAAGACCCTCCAAAAAGGCTAACCGCAGAGACGCGGAGACGCAGAGAGTTCTCCGAAGCGATTTACGATTCGTTTTAGCCCGTCCTTAAGGACGGGGACATGGAAGTTGACGAGAAGCCCAACCGAGATCGCCGACAGTTTCAAGTAAGACAGCAGTTGAGCATCATGAACTGGAAGCAACTTTTCGACAGTTTTGAACTCCACGACTACGAGATCCTCAACAACTGCGTCCATTCTCTAGGCACAGTCTAACTGTATGCCCTTATATCTGACAGGTAAGGGAACCTGGCGCCTGACGCTCAAGCCTGATTCGACCATTTCGTAGCAAGTGCACTCCTCGTAGGCAGATTCCAAAAGCCCTGGCCGCAACTGTCGATGTACCTCTATCGCACACCCAATGATCTTCTCCGTGATCTCATTAATTCTCCGCGTCTCAGCGTCTCTGCGGTTCATGTCTCCTAAAATTTTCGTTCTTCCTTTATCTCTGATGCCAGCATCACCGGCGCTGGTCCGGAGATGCCGCCGTCTTTGCGAACTCGCCAGAAGTGCACCACCATGAATGCGGATGCAATAATGGGGATCGCAATGCAATGCCAGATATAGGCACGAAGCAGGGCATTTGAATCGACAATCGAACCACCCAGCAGGCCAAAGCGCACGTCATTGTAGGGAGTCATACCCAGCTGGGGGCCAAATGGCCCTTCGTGCCCCAGCAGCGGGGTTGCGCGGGCCATGTTGGTGCCCACGGTGACCGCCCAGAAGCCCAACTGGTCGTCGGGCAAAAGATAACCTGTGAAGGACAGAAGCATCGTCAGCAACATCAAAATGACGCCCACAACCCAGTTGAACTCCCGCGGCTTTTTGTAAGAGCCTGTGAGGAAGACCCGAAACATGTGCAACCAGACCGTAATGATCATCAAATGCGCCGCCCAGCGGTGCATGTTTCGGAGAAGCCTGCCGAAGGGGACATCATGCTCAAGGTAGAGAATGTCCCGAAAGGCCTGAACCTTGCTGGGATGGTAGTAGAACATCAATAGCGTGCCGGTGAACGTCAACACGACAAACAGGTAGAACGTGATGCCACCCATGCCCCAAGTGTAGTTATAGGCGACGGCATCGCGATTGATTTTGGCTGGATGCAGATGCAAAAAGACGTTTGACAAGACTCCCAAGGCTCGGCTGCGAGGCTTGTCGTCATGCTTGACGCGGAAGATGGACTTGTAGAGCTGTGTCTTTTCCGGATCCTTCAGTGATTTGACGTCTTCGACGCCCTTCTCCTTGAGGACCTTAACTCCTTCCTTCACTTCGTCCAGAAGGGCGGTCAGGCCCTTCTTACTTCCGTTTTGGTCCTTCGGATCTTCTGGCATCGCGGTTCTCCAGAGTGAAGCAGTGTTGGCGTTGTCAAAGTTGGGGGTAAGAGTGCGTTCCTTACAGCGGAAGGATGGCGCCTGAATCCTTGAATCTTGAGCGGCCCCCTTTCGGCCAATCGTACAAGACGCTGGTGTCGACTACGATTTGCCCTTCGGCATCCAGTTCGACCTTGGCGCGGTCCAAAGGACGCGGGGCCGGGCCTTCGAAATTGACGCCTTCGGTGTCGTAGCCGCTGCCGTGGCAGGGGCACTTGAACTTGTTCTCGCCTGCCTTCCAATCAGGTGTGCAGCCCAGATGTGTGCAACGCGCGTAGATGACGAAAATCCCCTCCGCATTGCGAACGACCCAGATGCGGTAATCCTTCTGGAATTTTGTGTCCACACCGAAACCGAAATCGGATGGGTAGCCAATGCGAAACACAGTCTTCGGCTCGAACAAGGTGCGAGGGAAGAAGAAGCGAAGAAACATGAAGAAGTTCGTCCCCAGAAACCCCAAGGTGCAAGCCGTAACAATGCGCCGTCTGCGAGGCACCGTGCCGACGGCCTGTCCTCCTTTCAGCAAACCCGGCAGCCTGGATAGAAAACCGGAAAACCTCCCAGTCTTTTCAGGTTTGGCAGGTGACTCGACGGAGGTAGCCGGAGATGGATCTACGGCGACATTAGAAGATGAGCTCTTTTCGCCTTTGCCCTCGGGAATTGGCATCCACTCCTCCACTGGGTTTCAAAGAGACTTCAGGAACTGGATCAGTGATCCAAACTAGCAACCAAACTGTCGGAGATTGAAGAGCGCGAGATCAGGTCAAGATGTTCAGGAAGCAAGCGCATTGTAGTTAAAAAAAAACCTTTGTCAAGACAGCGTGGCATTAATTTTTTCCGTGTTGCCTGCAAGCGAAACACAGAGCGAAGCGGGCGGCGTGAGCGCCTCCCGAAGGCTGGAATGGCCTTGCGAGTTCCGGTTTCACGGCATTCTAGCTTCGTTTCCATTGTGCTACACTTCGACGCAGAGCACGAACTGCCACTGGCGAATGAACTTTCGAATTCTCCTGACAGAAGACGACGCCAATACTCAGCGGTTGGTCAGCTACTACTTGAGCCGTGAGGGCCTTGAAGTTGAATCCCACAGGGCACGGCCCTGCGGGGTTAGAGATCGTCAGGAAAACGCCTCGCCTGATTCTTCTGGACATGATGCTTCCAGGAATCAGTGGCAACAAAGTCTGCACAGAGCTCAAGGCAGATCAGGGCACCGAGGGTATTCCCGTAATTCTTCTGACGCGAAATCTGATGAAATCCACAACTTGATTTGGTTTCGAGCTGAACTGCCGCTGGGCCCAAGTGCTTGAAATGGAGGGACTGTGGACATCTACCTCTTGCGTCATGGAACTGCAGCTCCGTTGGGAAGGGACAACAGTTTTCGAGACGAGCGACGGGAGCTTACTGCTGAAGGAATTCAGAAGACGCAGCAGGCTGCTCGGGGTTTGCTTCGTCTGGGAATCAGCTTCGACCTGATTGTTTCCAGCCCTCTGGTTCGTGCCCAGCAGACTGCAGGGATTGTTGCGGAAGAGGTCAAGTTTGCCGAACCCATCGCGGAATGGGATGAGCTGTCTCCTGAGGGCTCAGTCGAGCCAGTCATGAAGCGATTAGCTGCCTGTCGAGACCGGAACTCTGTCTTGCTGGTGGGGCATCAGCCTAGCATGGGCAGCCTGGCTGCTTATTTGATTTCGGGAAATACCAGGGTTTCCCTCCCCTTTAAGAAGGGTGCAGTTCTCTCGGTGCGGGTCACGGAAATTCCTCCCCAGCTGTTCGGTGAGATCCTTTGGATGCTGCCATCGAGAATGCTGCGGCGAATCGCCGAGTACTAAGCCTCTGCCAGGTTATCTCCGGCCTTCTCTAAAGATCGTTTCTGAATGATTCCTTCTCTAACGTTCTGCTGGATCCTTGATTCCGGAGGCGCCGGACGCGGCGCCTGGCAAGGAGGCCTCATTTATGAACTGATGCTCTGGGCGCGCGAGCACGGCTGCTCGCCTCACATCTCCATGGGAGCCTCCGCCGGCGGTTACGCGGCAGCTGATGTCTGCACTGAAACGGAAGCTACCGTAATGAAAGGCTGGACACACTGGGGACGGGAGCGTTTTCGAGCAAAGGCGGAAGTGCCTCCAGAACATCACAGCTTTTGGGGGAGAGGAGAATTTAGGCTGCATCTGCGCAGTTCCATTCAGTACGTCATGGGAGCAGGCGAAGTTGCGGCTGTCTTTAACCGAAGGCCAGGGAAGAAGCTGCTCATCTTTACGACCCGCTTGAGACGGCGCGATGACAAACCAATTACTAAGGCAGACATTACAAGATACTTTCTGAAATCGCTGACCCGTAAGCTGCCTCGGTCCCTAAAATATTTGCCGCGGATCTATCACGAAGACCCGATCATTTTTGCCGCGCCCTTGCCAGACGCACTCCAGTCAGAGTGGGTGCGTCCGCTGACTCGAGAGAACTATCACTCCGTGATCGAAGCTTCTTGCCTGGTACCTCTGGCCATGGGGTTTCCCTTGCTTCCGCACGAAATCAACCATGGCGCTGCGGGTGTGCCTGGCGACACAAACGCTGTGTTCCTGGATGGCGGGTTTGCCATGAAGATGCCGATGGCGCTGTTCGACGAAGATACAAGATTTCAGCCCGTGGCCCGCTGGGCTTCTGCCCACAAGACACTTGTGTTTTGCTGCGATCCGAAAGGCCGTCTGTGGGAGACCAGCTCACGAATGCGCATGCTCAACTCCACACCTTCAGTGAAGGAGGCGATTTGCGGGCGGCGGCTGATGATCATTTGCCCGGACCACAAAGTCGAAGCCAGCTTTCTGAGCCGTGACAACCAGGTCATTATGCGCACGTTCCGCCGCGGTCAGGAACAGGCGGGTCGGCTGCTGCAGTCGAAGGAATTCAGGAGGTTTGTCGAGGAGTAGCCGCGTCCAGGGTCGCTGAGAGCTTGCTCGTCGCGGAGATCTTGGAATTGAGTCCCTGGGCCCTTCTTCTTATAGATCCGCAGCGGTGCTTCAAATGGGCTCTCAGCTGTAAACACCTTGTCGAATTGTTCATTGACGTCTTCCCAGTTCAACCTGGAGGCACCGTCTCCCTCCTGAACCACGATCCACTGGACAAAACTACTCGGCCGGGCCAGGGCTGAACCCCAGTCTGTGACCTCACTGAGGAATTGGATCAACGGAACTCTAGCCTGTTGAGGGATGATTCCATGGTGACCCAAGTCCATGAGAATCCGTTTACCGTCGTACTTTTCCCGTAGGAAAGCGGCCGCTCCGAAGTCCGCTTGCCTGCGCTCGAAGCCATTCACCCAGGCTTCGTGGTAGAAGGCAACGCCTTCCCTTCCAGACAAGACTTTCCAGGATCCTGAGAGCAAGAGTCCGGCAAAGAGCAAAAGTCTCAGGCTCCATGCATATTTTCTAAGGAGCGGGCGATTGCTGTCCTGCTCGGCACCGGCCGTCGCTGCGCCAGCGGCAATTCGATGCAACAGCTCCAGGGCAGAGGGCAGGCAGAGGCAGAGTGCGGGGAGAAAGAGGGACGTGTAACGGACGTTCAGGATTCCGTGAGGCGGCAAGCCGGGCACGTAGATGATGCCAGTTCCTTGCACCATGTTGGCTATATAGAAGCTCGGAGGAACCAGGAAACAAAGCCAAAGAATCCAAGCTTTGGGACTGAGCCGGTGCCGCCACGCGAGATAGAGAAATCCGGCAAAACCAGCCACCACAACCCAGCTGCCAGCCGCGAGCCGCACGGCTTCCAGATAGTATTCCACGGCTTTGACCGAACTTTGGAATGGAGGATAGGCAGACAGCCCGGCTTCGGCCACTATTCTGTTGATGTTGTTTCGTGTGGCATGGGGTCCCGTCAGGAAGGCAAATGGGCTGCCGAATGCGATCCTGTTATACAAGAGCCAGCCTGCTATTCCCGATGCCACGGGCAGCAAGAAGACAAGAGCTTCCGCAATACTCTTGCGAAAGCCGCGCCGGCGACGCACGCAGACGGCAAAGATATTGCTGGCCACCAGAGGCGCTAAGGCCCACCCGTCGTAACGTGTGAGTGATGCGAGCAAAACTGCAGCCGCAGAAGCCGCAAGTGCCCTTCGCGAAAGGCTGGTGTTGTAACGCAACAGGCTGAGTAGCGCAGCCAGGAAAAGGGCAACATAAAGCATTTCGCTCAGTGGCGTGGACTGCAGATACAGTATGTTCGGATTCAGAGCAAACGCCCAAGCTGTGAGAGCACCTGCGTCAGTGCTGTTGTGCAGGGTCGTGCTCAGCTCGTACAGGCAGGCGCACGCTGTGCAGAAAGCTAACGCCGAGATCAAGCTGCCGGCCAGCCCGGAGTACCATAAGAAGTCATTTTGCACCAACGGCAACATCAGGCACTGGGGCAGTGGCAGCCAGACCGTTCCTAGATGGCTGTAGTGTGGCACCACATGGTCCAGCACACGCCGGGCGATGTTCAAGCGGGCCACGCCGTCATAGTGAAGGTTGAGAATTCCGGCGTGATGGCAGTAGAGGACCGAAAGGGCGCTGATTAGGACAACAAAGAGAGGAAGGCCAAGCTTAGAATAGATAGGAACCTGCGACCGAGCCCATTTGTCATCGTTCATCTAAGTGCCCAATGGCAAATGAGAAACGAAAACGGAACAATGACAGATGATCTTACACCGCTGGGGCTCAGAATTTGTTGCTTCAAGAGAATCCTGCGTGACTTCTGTGGCGGGCATTCGCTAGATAAACATCTCTTCGTCCTGGTGAACTGCGTCTACCGGATTCTTGCGAGTCGAGAACAGAAAGCGCAGCCCGCCGGAAACGCCGCGGATGAGCGCCGAAGCCTCCCGAATGGGGCCGAGCACGTTCTGCTGCACTACGGCGGACGTGGCTTCCATTTTTTCCAGAGCGTCGGTGACCACGTCGTCAGCACGAGCAATCTGGTCGCGGGCTCGGTCGGTGGTGTCCTCAATCACGGCATTCACCCGTTCTACCTGGTAGCGCACCGTTTCTGAGATGCCGGCAAAGTTTTCCGCTGCCGTTTGCAGCTTTTGGAGGATCTGTTTACCTTCTCCCAGCACCTCCTTGAAATCGGAAACGGCTGGGTCGATCTGCTGCTCCACATGGGTTCTAAGACGCTCAATGCTGAAGGCCAGTTTTTTCATCGAGACGAAAATCCCACCGAGCACCCCTAACTGCACGACTACCGCGACTGCCGTGAGCCCGATAAAGATAGTGACGAGATTCTCCACGACTTTCTCCACTCATCAAGACACTGCAAAACCGTTTTTGAGAAACTGCTGAACAACCACGCGATCTACTCAGAACCAAACTGCGTTTTCGCCTTCTCGTCACGGTAAGCCTGTTTCCCTGCCTCGATGGCCGCTGAGATCTGCTCCTTCTGGGTGCTCACGACCTCTTTTCCCCGGTCGACATAGGTTGAAACCTTGTCAGACACATTCCGGCTGGCCGAAAGCATTCGTTCCCTGCCTTCGGACGCTCTCTGGGCAATGATCTCGCGAGTCTCCCGCCCCGAACGCGGCGCGAAAAGCAGAGCCACAATGGCGCCAATTCCGCCGCCTACCAGGAAATAAGCCAGCTTTGAATGACGATCGCTTCCGTCGCTCATCTTGTTTTGCCTCCCATCCCTATGAAATGAAATCAATGTCAGCAGGCGCGATGCTAACACAACGGTCAAGGCACCACAATCGTATTGCGGGTGCCTCTGAGCACGGACTGGCTCCTCGCTTTGCGCGAGTGGAGGTTGCATCCGATTGCAGTCGCCGACCATTCGCTGCGGGGCATCTGAGACCTCGGCCCAACTCGTGTTTCGCTGGAGCTGAAAACCGCTGCCTGTCTGTACGCTAGGCTTTCGGGTCCCAGTCGAGGTGTTCTGGATGGTTGCAGCCCGGAAATTCCGTCAAATAATCAAGACCTTTGTACTGGAGCTCCTGGTGGATGCCAACCTCTGAGGTGTAGTAAGCGAAGATGGTTCGGTTCTTAATATCCTTGAAGAAGGTGACTCCGGCTTGATCGCCGGGGATCTTGTTCTCACTCGAAGAGATCGCCTCCAAAAGCGTCGCTTGTTGCTTAGGGTTGAGTTCGATGAATCGACTCCCAAAGAGTTCATTGCTCTTCTGGTCCATCCAATCCAATCCCCTCAGGAATTCCTGTTGAACCGTTGAAGTCTCTTCGCTTAGCACAAGGTCGATGAACTCGTTCACCTTGGCTGCCTTGGCACCTGGCGTTTCGGTTTGGGGAATAATCAGCTCGGCCACTGCGGTCACCGTTTCATTCTGGTGAGCATTGAAGAACTTTGGACTCCAGGGACGCTCTTCCTTTTCTGGAAGAACCAAGGAATGAGGCCGAGCATGGGGCGGAGAAACCCGTGGCAGCGGAATCTGAGCCAGCATGGGAAGCGCGGGCCCCGAGGCCAATACCTTGATCGTTTCGCGGCGATTGAGTCTTTTGTGCTTGCTCATTAGCCCCTCGTGACCTCTGTTGCCCAGGCACACGGCCTGATTCAATCTCGAAGATATCGCTCACCCAGCGGCTGTTTGCCTCGAGCCAAGGGAGCCTGAACCCCAAAGGGGTTTTGCTCTGAAGCCCAGGGTTGCCGCCAAACAAAGGCGGTCGCAACACAACAGCGGTTGCGGGCGGCTACCCTGGGTTCCCGGAGGTTTCACGAAATTCAACCCCAAAGGGGTTGTGGTTAGTCCCACAAATACCTCTCATCTCTTTTCTGACCCAACGAAAGGCCCAGACGATCGCGTACGTTCCCAGCCAGCTGATCAGCACTGGCAGAAACGCTAACTCGACGTAGCCTAATGGACTGAACGTGGGTTGCTGAAAAACATAGCGCTCAGTGAAGTCTTTCCCCTGCGCTTTCGCTTCTGCATGAGCCTTCACAATAGCATCCAGATCGTCCACCCAGTGGAAATAGCCATCGAGCGCCGTTGCCTGGCTTGCGACAAAGGACGGGTGATTGACGATCTCAGTAACGTAAACGAAAGTAGCCAACGCTATCCACGCAGCCGATGTAACGATACCGAGCCTGATCCAACCGTTCAGCCTTGTCATATCGAACCTAACATAGGTTCACGACTTCCCTGCCGGCTTGATCTTCAACTTGAAGGTCTTGATTTCAAACCCACGGGCGTCGAACTCGAAGCTATCGGCTTGGGCGGGAACAGGCTTCAGCTCATCCTCCATCAGGTTCACTTCAGAGACTGATGTCAACCCGGCTGAAAGTTTGACCTGAACGCCGCTTGCAGCAGTGCCCGTAGCTTCGTAGAGACGCAGGATCAGGCTGCCATCGCGACCGGGTTTCAGGACAGAGACCACCAGGTTTGGGTTTGACACTTCCAATAGTCCCCATCGCTTTGAAAGAACGCCTGCATGCGGAGCGGCCTTGCGCACCATCAAGGGATGATTGAGCTCCAGGCCATCGCGAAACGTCCGAGCTTCCTGCCATCCACCAGCATGGGGAACCAGAGAGTATTGGAACCGAAGCCGCTTGCCAAGTTCCAGACCCGTATCTGAAGAGACTGACGGATCAAAGCCTCCCACAGTGGGGTAGAGCAAAAGCTTTGCAGAACGCATCAGCGAGAGCAATAGCGTTCCGTCGACGACGTTGTTGCCGGGCAAGCCCCGGTTCAGCAATGTGAGGCCGCGGCGGCCATCGCTGTAGTCGACCCAGTTCTGAGCGGGGTATTCGATACCCTGCTTGCGCTCGATCGCACCGAAGGGAATTTCGTGGAATGCCTTCCCGCTCTGAATCGTCGTGGGAAACAGCACGCGATAGCGCAGGAAGCGGTCGTCGTTCAGGATCTGGGTAGTGATATCGATTCTGCGAATGCCCGAGTAGAGCCGGACCGTGGTCTCGAAGTTGTTGTTCCCGAGCGGATGCGTCACTGCGTACTCGGAAAAGACGGGACCTGGTCGAACAGAGCCATTGCCGCCCACCCACTGGCTGCTCAGTTGCGCCTTAGTGGGTACGCCATGCCTGGTGTTCATGGCCAACGCTCTGCCGCCGTTCAGAAGACCGTAGAGTTCCCAGAAGTCACCGCCATCGTGTTCGGCTGCGACTACATTGCCTGAACCGCCGAGCACTTCCCATCCTCCGTCCTTGACGATCAGACTCTTCATCTCTCCAGTCCAGAGATTGAACGTGGCGCGATATAGATCGTTTTCGATGGATTGAACGTCCCGATGGGAAGCAGAGTAACGGGCCATGTTACCGGTGGCCGCTGGAATCTCTCCCACCGAAGGCTGGCCTCGTTTGGCAATCAGGTGATGCACGGCATGTCCCAGGGCAGGAACATCGCGAGCGATGAAGGAAATCCTGGCGGTCTTCAGGCTTCCGTCACCGTTGCGCTGGACCTCGATGATCTGGATCGGGACAGATTTGCTGCGAGAGTCCACGAGACTGAAATCCGTCACACCGCGCTCCGAGAACGACACATTCAGTTCTGCCAGGTCAGAGCGGGACCACCCCAGCGTATTGAAAACCACAATAGGCGTGCCTTCTCCACGGGTGTCGATCTGAGCAAGAAGCTTGTCTAGTTGATCTTCAATAATCGTATCAGCGCGCTGCTTGGAGTATTCAAAGCCGCGCAGAGAATCGCCGAAGACCTTGTCGACCATGACGCCGGAGGCCAAGTCATGAGCTTGATTGAACAGCACAGGTTCCCAGGCATCATTGATGTCAGGCTGCTTGTCAGCGAACCCTAAACCTTTCGCGATTGCCGAGAGCTTCTCGGCACCCGTCAGCAATGACTCCATCAGCCGAGTCCATTGCTTTACTTCAATTCTCGAACTGTAGATCCCCTGAAAGACGGGGTTCATCTCGCCACTCACCACCGGCCGATTGCCGCGTTTTTCGGCCACTGCTTCAAAATCCGTGGGAACGGCGAACCGAACCGAGAACGGCGCGTCCTCGGCCGCGTTGAATTCTTTCAGCACGACAGGCAAGTGTTCCTCGGGCTCTGAAACGTCAGCTCCAGCCAGACCAACGCGGTCAGCGCCGCGCGCGTAGCGTGTCAAGACATCAAACCTTTCACGAAAGAACCCAGTAAACTCGAGAAGATTTCGTGGCGAGCCCCAAAACAGGCCATAGCTGTAGGCCATCCAAAACGCCGGGATTTCCGTGCCATCAATTCCCCTCCAAAGGAACTCGGCCGGAAGATCCATCGTCGGGACGCCACGACGGAACCAGTAAGATTGATACCCGCCAAGTTTCAGCAATTGAGGCATCTGGCCATTGTGGCCGAAGGTGTCGAGCGCCCACCCGACTTTGACGTCCACGCCCAGCTTCTCCCGGTAGTAGCCCTTCCCGTAGAGCATCTGGTGCACAATCGATTCGCCGCCTGGCATGTTGTTGTCATGCATCGTGTCGACGCCACCAACAAGTTGAAGCCGCCCTTCCGCAACAAATTTTCGAAAGGCGGCTTCCTCCTCCGGATATCGTTCCAAAAACGGTTTGACATAGCACACCTGGTCGAGGGCAAAGCGATATTCCGGATGGGCCTTCAGCAGCGTCAGCGCTCGGACGATGTGGGGCAGCCCGATCTCAAGATACTCCTCGCGCGTTTTGAAGACTGCGCCTTCCCAGTGAGTATGCGGGACGAGCCAAAGAGTGTCTCTCGATGCCTGACGGCTGGCTTGGGCATCGGCAGCTGCTGGAAACAGGACGAGGATGAGCATCAAGAAGACATACTGTGACATCCAAAGTCTCCTGGGTGTGTTTGCTACTTAAGGTTAGAGAGGGTCAAATCAGTCTGCAGAGACGAAGTAGCCCTCTGAACCACAACGACTAGAGAGACAGGGACGGTTTCAGCGCATCAGTTCAATGGCGACCGACGAGTTAAGACAGAAAACCAGGGCCAAGTGAAGCATTAGCCCAACTTTCGCAGTTGAGCCTCGAATTTCACCGAAACGAAAAATCTTTCGGTGCTAAGTCGTACGCTATGAATGCCGGCTTTTCGAAAAACGGCGAAAGCGGCTTGTAGTGAAGACCT